>JGI24700J35501_10930924_pt1 | contig 48718 bp, 34 predicted proteins | sample TergutTh196P1_FD_35501 | JGI IMG/M metagenome (IMG submission 35501)
AGCCATTTATGTGTCTTTTTTATGATATAACGCTTTATGCGGCGGTTTGTGCTGTTAAATTCAGACAATGTTGCTCCTCCTTAATTTTTTGGTTGTGATAGGTCTAAAATCCAATTGTGTCCCATTACAGGTGAGCTGTTCTTCCACTCACCATAACGAAACTTGTTATATTCAAAAAGTGTCCCAAATCCATTATAATATCCAAATTTTGATTTAGAATGACCACTTACACCACCCACGTACCAATAGCTATCGTCAAAACTTGCCATTGTCATTACATCAGATCGTCCACTATCATCGGGAATCCATCGTTCAGGCTCGTTGGCTTTTATGACATTGCTAGATTTTAGAGGGCTAGGGTTTCGAGGGAGTTCATTTTTAAAAATTCCTTTCATTTTTTCTATTCTCTTACCAAAAGGAGCGCCGTTTACCCATTTTCCAGCTCGATAGTCGTTGTCAGGGGAAATCATAACGCCCCAACCATTAGCGTTACCGTAAATATGTTCAAATTCGCCGATATAACGGCTTCCGTCTCCAAAAGTCCACATTCCCCAATTACGGTTTTCGTCTCCGAAAGTCCATATTTCCCAATTATTGGGATTACTCTCAATAATCAAACCAAAATAGTAAACCATTCCCCTACTACGTGTCTCCACTTGCAGGTTGCCGTAATATGGTTGCGGTTGGTTTTGCGGTGCTATTTGCGGCGGATTTGACACACTTTGCGGTGGTTGTTGTGGTGTGATTAGCGGTGCTTGTTGTTGCGGTTGTGCGACAGGTTGCTTGGTTTGCGGTTGCGGTGCAGCAGATTGTGGCTTGATTTGCGGTTTTGGTGCTGGCTTTGGCGGCGGTTGTGGTTTTGGTGATGGCGTGGATTTTGGCAGTTCTTGTTTTTGAGACATCGGAGCAGGTTTTACAGGCTCGGCTTTTGTGGATTCCGCTACTTTTGGAACTTCCGCAGTCTTTTCAGCTTTTGAAACTTTCGCTTCCGTAGATTCAGCAACTTTTTTAACTTCCGCTACTTTTGGAGCAGGCTTTACAGGTTCGACTTCCGTAGATTCAGCAACTTTTTTAACTTCCTCTACTTTTAGAACTTCCTCAACCTTTTCGACTTCCTTGGGTTCTGCAACTTCGACTTCTTCCGTAACCTCTTCAACTTCCGTAATTTCAGGGGCTTCCTCTTCCACTTCTGGATTTATATAACTTTTATAACACCCCAACAAAGACTCCACATTGCCAATTTTACCCTTAACAACATTTTCATATTCCTCGAAAAATTTATCCCTCTCGCTTTCCTCCTTAACACCAACAATCCATTCTACATACTCCGCCAAATCGTCCTTTGCGTCAAATTCCGTGCCGTCCTCTTCTACAATGACCAACTTGCCCTCGTTACGTTTACTCACGGACGATAAGGCAATCAACCCCAACCGATAATCCGATTTTAACAGCGTTTCCGTATCACAGGAAGTAACAAAAGAGGTCGTTGTCCGTAAACCAATCGGCAGGTATGTAAATATCTGCTTTGCGTATTGCCTAAATATTTCAAATTGTCCGCCGCTGCCGTTATTGTCATTGTTATCGAGAGCAAAGGCAACGGCGATTTTCTTGTCCTTTTCCGAGTGCAAAATATGGATTACTTTGTGCAAAATATCACTCTTAATGTCATACGTACCAGACCCAGCGGTGCGGTTAATGTCTCCGCTTTCTCGCAAGGCGTTTATATCGTCTTGATTGGCAAAATCGCTTAACATCTCATCAAAAAAATCGGCTTTTATAAAATCGTCGCGACGATATTTGTGCCATTTCACATGATTATAAAACGCACCTCTGTCAAAATTATTGTCTGCTGCATATAGGCTGAAAATAGTAGTAAATGACAGGCCATCGGAAACTACTTTGTAAGTAAATAACGGCTCTGCCCAGTCAGTGCCAAAGTTATTGATTTTCTGCATATATTCACTTATTTGCGGAGTGCGCGGATTGTCGTCCTGATAGAGTAACCCATAGCTTGTCCCACTGTTTCCAAATACAAATTCCATTACAAACCACCTATTTTATATAACGCCATCGACTTTTAGGATACGCAGGAAAGCTAAGCCGTTTAAGAAGCCTTGTTTAGCCAGCCTATCATTTTTTTCTTGTGGTGTTTCTGGTTTTTCTTCTCCTTTTGTGAGTCTGCTCTCTGCTGGTCTTCCATATGGCGAAGTAGGGATAAAGCAGATTTTTTTGTCCTGGTAACGCTTGCTAACGGTACTTACGAGATCGGGAATTTTCCTTCTTAGGAATTTTTCCGTATTCTCTGTAACAATTTTCCAGTTATCTTCGTTCCATTCGCCGTCTTCCCCATATATGTCCGATTCCTTCAGCTGATTGGTTTCGACTAGATTGTTTATTTTGTCTACATTTTTGTCTCCTTCTCCTGCATAGGCATCAAATTTATTTGCCAAAAATGTTATGCTCCGCAAATTTTTTTCTTTGGGTTTAGTATAACCAATATGTTTCTCAAATTCCTTGATTAAATGTGTTTCTTCGTACAAATTATCCTCCTTGTAATCTTCGCCTAGCCTTTTCAATACCTGCGATGGATCCAACGCACATATAAGATGCCTACTTTTATGGAAAATTCTGCGATCATCTCGTGCATAATTACTTCTCTGGTCATTCTTCACACCGTCTTTATTGATAAACGCCTCCCCTGGATAATCGACAAAGACGTAAATAACATTGTTTACCAAGAATGATAGAATGGGAGCACTCCCCCTTTCAATAAACGGAGTTTTATTAGGAGCATAGCCATCCTTGTACTCCTCATAGTTAATCTCAAATGGAGTTAAATCGTCGTCAAGGGTAAGTGTTTGGATGTCAAAATGATCGCTTGTACGGGTAAACGGCGATTCGTGTATTGTACAGTAATATAGGGCAAGTAGTATCGAAGTTTTAGCCGCATACGCCGAGCCAAGCATTGTAATGGGAACTATTTTAAAATAGCCAAACTCTAACGGAAGTTTATGCCCACAATCCCTGCAAATTTTAGATTTTTCCTCCATCTTTCCACTGTTCATGTTAAAAACAAACATTGCATCTGGTACACGATATTCTGGTTTCTCTTTATTTTCCTGACTACAATACATTCTAACATACAGCTCTTTGCTTTCAGTTTGATTCTTGAAAATGTGTAGCAATATTTCAATCAAACCTCTTACGGCAGGCGATACAATATTAAAATCCTGTTGGTTTGGGTAGCATCTACGCCAAATCGGTTTAATGCAGTTGTCTATTATTGTTGAGTCGTTGAGGATTGGTGCATCGTGGAGTACATTTCCGTCAGTTGCGTATTCGTTAAGTTTTTTCATAAATGCTTTAAAATTTTCTCTATGTTGGAGAGGGACGTTTCGCCTTACGATATAATCAAAAATTTCCTCGTTCGTGAGTTTAAAAACGTAGTATTTATTGAAATCTCCAGCGTATCCTCCTTTCTCACCCGTTTCTAGTTGAATTTGAGAATCGCTGACTCGGTCTAACGAAAGGATTGCCTCCTCGTCAATGTAGTATTTAAACTCAAATTCGTACGTTTTGAGATTGTTCATGATTTCGTCATTGGGCGAGATTAGCGGTTTAACATACTCCGAAAAGTCAAACGCTACATCTCGTGCAATGAAACTTTCGCCGCAATTTGGGCATATTATGTCATACATATTAAAACCTCCTGTTATTTGTGATTTTTGTTGCTAAACACCGAATACATTTCTAAGCACAAAAAGGATAAGTACCGATGCTGTTAAAAATACATAATGGAACTTATGAGAAAGCCCAAGTGCCGTTCTTGAATATGAGGTAGCCGCCAATAAAACTAATGATACAACGAACGACCAAAACGGACTTAGTAATGGCAAAACCCTAGGTTGCCGAGTAACTCCTCCTGCACGCTCAAAAAATTCCCAACTAGCTGGACTACCTGATGGCATATTCGCCCAAGTAAAGGGTCTGCCAGTATATGGATTTATCAGCACTTCTCTTACTACATAAAAGTCGTTGAATATAATGAGAAAAAGTGCAAAGGCTGCTATTGAGGCTATAACACCAATAACCTGCATACCTGTTCCAATGTAGCCATCCTCGTTGAAGACCGCTACAAATGGAACTACAATGCAACATAACACAAATCCGATAGCCAGTAACAGCCCTAGAAAAAAACTTCCACCTGTGGCTGTCGTTATGATAATAATCAATGATTCCCCTCCTTTCATCTAATTTTTTGCATTGCCAAATTACGGATTATGAACAAAATCAAAATCCTGGAAGAAGAACCATTCTCCCACGAAATGGGCTCTTATCCTAAACGTGTAAGTTTCGCCCACTGTCAAAAATGAATTGACATTCGGCAGGAGGGGGGTTGCTCGCCATTCACTCCCGGCGGATAGAATCCAGTTATCGCTAGACCACTCTGCTACTACATTGCCATCGGTATCGCGCATTTGTGCGGTATATCTTATATCATATGCTCCTGTCGCACTCAAATTTATAGGGAAATGCTTATCTAGCACATTGGTATCATCGTTAAATACGTATCTAAAAGCTGGTTGTTGGAAATTTATCCCAAAGTCAACGGCTCTTACTGCATGGGTAAAATCAAACTCCCATCGAAACGCACTAACTTCGCCACCTGAAAAAACTTCTCCTCTTACTATGAAAGTGTATTGTTGGTGGTTTGTCATATTCCCAAGAACAGCCAATCGCCTAAATGTTCTTAGATTATCGGTACTTCCAGCGGCGATAGTAAAACCATCGTCCCACCTCGCAACAATATCTCCACTTGCATCCAGTAACCTTGCCGTGTACCTCACATCATGCTCCCTCGTTGCACCCAAATGAAATGGGAATAGTAAATCTAACGTACCAGCTTCGTGATCCAACTCATAACGCTGAGGTAGCCTTTCAACACTCATTCCAAAATATGCGGCAGTGCCTGGCGTTACGGCTGGCGGCGGTGCTTGTACTGGCGGCGGCGTTGGTGTTATTGGCGGTGGTTGGTTGGTTTGCCCTGGAACAGCCAAGCCAAGATTTAGCACTCCTGCTCCGTATCGTGCGTTATTCCAGCCAGCAGGCACATCAACATATCTTTCAAAATTGCGTGTTAATGCTGCAGGGCTTATATCTGGATTTACCAACATATACAGGGCAATCGCCGCCGAAACATGAGGGGCTGCCATTGATGTCCCTGACATAGTGCCGAACCGCCCATTGGGGAGCATACTATTGATATTAGAACCTGGTGCGGCTACATTTACCACTTCGCCCCAATTTGTGAAACTGGTAGGATTGTCGTTTATATCCGTGGCGGCAACGGTCAAAGAGCCAAAACTGCCAGCAGGGGACACTCCATTTGCATCAAGAGTGTTGTTGCCTGCCGATGCTACAATCATAACGCCAGCCGCCGTTGCCCACATAACGGCATTGTCAAGCGAATCCGAACGTGCAGGTTGCCCACGAGCATTAAGTGTACCTAAACTTAAATTTATGACATTTGCACCATTTTCAACTGCCCATTGAATACCTCTTGCCGTTGTACCAATACGATTGCCCTCTCCCAAGACTCTAACTGGCAAAATGTACACGTTTAGCCCACTAGTTATATCTGCAATAACCCCAGCAACATGAGTACCATGTCCTTGCGGATCGCTTGAGTCTGCGTTATTTCCGATAGCGTTCCAGCCAGGTAAAACTCTGCCTTGCAATGCTGGGTGGTTCGCATCAACCCCAGTATCCAAAACAGCCACTACAATTCTGTTTTGATTCTGCCCTGATTGGTGCAAATGCTCTACAAAAGACTCCGCATTTATCCTATGTCCGCCCCAAGAAACAAATCCGTCTGTGAATGGCAAATATTCTAGCGGTTCTATTTCATAATCAAAGGGCGGCAGATAAGTGTCAAACTCAACCCAAACTACATCTTCGAGAACAAATAGATAGTCAAATGCACTCGAAGCATTTTCAACCGTTGGAAATTGCAAAACATATATCCCACTCCGTATTTCTTCAATGTCTATGGGTGATAATGCCGAAAAGTCCACAGGGTTGCTAACCATAACCAACAGACTGTCAGAAAGGAGTTCCTCATCGTCAGGAACTCGACTAACCAGCCGATTGATTTCGTTATCGTCCAAATCCGAGCCGATGGAAGATGTGTCGTCATCAATGCCCACAATTCCGATAAAGGCTATTAGTACAATGGATGCCACCAGCGAAACCATGTTTAGCGAAACCCCTATACGCCCAATTTTTCCTAATTTAGGGCTTGGTTTTATCGGATTTTCATCGATTGAGGCATCGGTATATTCATTATTAACCGCTTCCGTTTCCCTGTTGGCCGCTTCCCTTTCTCTAGCCTTTCTTTCGGCAACAATGCGACTATAATCAAAGTGGTATTCTTCTCGATACTTAATAGCATGAATGATTCCTATTATCGCCAAAATAATTATTGGAATTATAAAAAACATTCCAAAAAAGAACATCATAATCGGCAAAAGAATAGCGAGTCCGCCAAAGAATATAAAATAACTCTCAGCAACAGCCTTTGCCTCGGTCTCGTGTTCCAGCTCATCGCAACAATACTCCCTGCCGTGCTTTCTTCTGGAAAAAATAGCCAAAACTATCCCTGCTATTGCCATAATCACGATAATTATGGAAAGTGCCAAAAATGCTTCAATAAAGAACGCTATAATTAGCAAAGGAATAGCAATCCCTCCTAGGGCTAACGAAATTTTCGCATTTGTTTCGGCATATCCTGCATTTTTTCTATTGTTTTTTAGTTGTTTGCAATAAGGACATATAATACTTGACATAAAACTTACTCCTTTCAATTTTGATTATTGATAATCTGCATTTGAGAGACTATTGCACATTTATCGAATCAACCACATACATCAACTGAAAATTACCAACACTCGAGTCTAAATAATACTCACTACGATCACTGGGCAATAAAGAATATACCTTCCTACCGCCCAAATCCGTCTGCATTATCACTCTCTTTGTGCCGCTTTTGTTGATTTTTATCTTTTTGACGATCTCCCGTTTGAAGAGACTTATCCTTATCTCTTCATCATCACACGAAACTTTCCTTACTGCCGTATCCGCCGCCACCTTCCTTGCAAAGCTGTGGAATATCGTACCGCTCTGATGTATAAAGTAGAAAAAATACAAGCAACCTGTCTGTGTAATTTCCACATCGCACTCGGATCTTATGTGATTGCCTGAATTATAGCTATATGTCGATATACCATCGTACTGCCCACCATTTGCCATAAATGCTTCGTAAGTATGTTCTTTCATGCCGCGAAACATATACGAAGTAATGGAATCCTGCGTAAATAATGAATGTTCCATTATCTCACTTTCATCGACAATTCGGTGCAATAACTGCAAGGCTGGTTGGGGCTCCTCGTTAATAATCCAGTCCCATCTAAACCGAAATATCGGCTTTTTTTTGGAGTTTTGCGATAACGTGCAACTTATGTTTCTTATGATGTTTTTTTCCATGGTTTCCCCCTTAATTTTACTGAAAATCCCAATACTCGCTAACAAATTGAATACCCTTTATTTGAAATTCACCGAAATCTTGGCTAATTTTTGGTTTTCTGGAAAGGGCTGAATTCGGTGAAAAACTCAACGCAGAAGCCAAGTTAGCGGTAAATTCCTTTTCCGTGCCACTGTCAACGTACTCTTTCTCCCACTTCTCTAACTTTTTCAAAAACTCCTCGTCCTCCGCAAGCCTCAAAACCTTCGATATTGTATAGCCCTTGACCTCGTTCAGTTGCACATCAAAATCATTGCTGTACTGATAGGCCTGCAATTTCCGTTTCAAATCCTTGAACTCTTCAACGTGGCTAGTAAATACGGAATAATCAGGAATCATCGAGGGGTTAATTTTCGTTTTTAAGGCGTTCCAGTAATCTAGCTTGGTTGACAACTCTTCGTTTTTGAGAAATCGCTTGACATAACCCTCCAAAATATCTGTAAGGTCATACTCCGAGCCGTCAATCTGCCTTTCAACGAACTCCTTGTATTCCACCGCCGCCTTCGAGACCTCGTCCTGAATCTGCTTGATAAACAAGTCCACGCCCTTAATTATCATGTCCATCAAGTTGTCATGCCGATATACCGACACTTTTGTTACCAGTTCGCTTGCCCGTTGTGTATAATCGTCCTCTTGCGAAAGATTTTTTAGGGCGTTTGCATTTGCAAAGGTAATCTTACAAGAAATTTCGGCGGCACGATAACCCTCCCTGCCAAACATCAGCTTACACGCTTCGCTAAACGAATAATAGTCTGGGAATTTTATCTTGGATTTTGCCGTTATGGTGGGCATTGCGGTAATGGCAGCCTCCAAAGTCTCCTGAAAGGATTGTACATCACCCAGCGGAATGTCGATTTTACTTGCTTCTTCTTTCACTCGCCCAATTGAGAGTTCCTCAACATTATCGCACAGCATGGTCAGCACATAAGCGACAAAATCTCGCCGTTTATCACTAAAAATAGCGGAGATCGATTGCCAAGGAAAGCGTGATTTATCTTTCACATAATCTTTGTAGCTTCCTTCTACTGTGGATTTGAGAAGCGAACGAGTATCCTCTTCCTCTTTGTGGAAAGTTTTGGCAGAATGGGCGTGGGAAGATAAAACCACAGCCGCCACAATCGAACCAATTAGAGCCTCTTGGTTTTCAGGCACGATGTCTGCACCGCTTAGAGCCTCTTGGTTTTCAGGCACGATGTCTGCACCGCTTAGAGCCTCTTGGTTTTCAGGCACGATGTCTGCACCGCTATGACCGTAATCACAGGTAAAGACAAAAATATTGAAGTCGTTCTTTTGGATTTTATTTAGAAAAGCCACTAAATCAGGGTCATCGCTGTCGATTTTGGAATCCACGACAATAATAACGCTTACTTTATAATCATTGTCATATTTAACGTCTCGCTCGATGTTTTCGAGGTATTTTAGCGTTTCGTCGATATCAAATTTAACACTGTCGGAGTTGATTTTGGCACTATCGGAGTAGTATAACGTAAGCAGATAGTGTATTTTTATGTTTGGTTGGAGTAGTGTGTCTTTTATTTTACGTTTTGCCTGAATTACCTTGCTTTTAACGTCTGAAATGTCGTTGATAGTGTAGTTGTAGTTGCCCTTGCCTAAATATCTGTCCAGTAGCGAGTCTAGCAAATTTTGGTTATCGACCAAGGAAAACGCCTCGTCCACGATAAATAGCGGATAATACGATTCGTTATCGAACTCTCTTTGTTTAGTGCCAAAGGCTTTGTTATAGCATTTGTCAATCAAGTCAATCATAGTTGATATTCCTTTCGTTTTTGGGTTTTCGTAGGGGCAGGTAGCATCCGCCCATCGTGCTTAGGCTTGGGGGATGGGGTGGGCGGATGTTATCCGCCCCTACGTTAGTGTTGTGATAGGTTTGTGTTATGAGTCTGATTTCAACAGTTCACTAGCAAGATTCGCAAGACCAGTATAAAAATCCACAATGGCAGCCTCATCATTAGTTAGGGTCTCTATTCTAATCTCTCTGCTATACTTGTCATGCACACCTTGTGCCACCGATTCATATTTTTTGCAATTAGCCACAACATCTTCTTCGCTGATGTCAGTGTAATCTCCGTCTTCAACGGAATCAGACCTATATTTCTGCTCTTTCTTTAATCTATCATGGATTTTTTCATAATTGGGCAGTTCAATGAAAAGTTTAAACGCCGCAAATTCCATAAAATCAGCCAAATTTTTGATTTTCGTGTCTTCATGTTGGATGACTGTTTTTCTGGATGTAAACCTTTCTTTCTTCTTCTTGAAAAAGTCAAAATAGTACCATTTGCCGTCCTCGGAGGTTATTAAATCGTACAGCATAAATTTATAGAAATCATTTTGCCATAGTTCGCTATTACGATTGTTGTTTTCTTCATCTATTAAGTTGTGCATAGCTTGCAAGGCAGATAACATCGAGAGTAAGTCGCCTGTTAGCTTCATTTGTTTCCGCAAGAGTAATACGGCATTTTCCTTGCTGTCGGCTTTTAAACCGCTTGATTGTTCATGGTTCGGCTTAATTTCCTTGCTCTTGTCACCGAATTTGTCGCACAGTTGCTTGTAAAAGCCGTCTTTGACGATACGCCCATTATCATCGGTGTTGCTTTCGTCCGCTATGTAATCCTGCACAAATGCCCGAACTTCGTCTGACATCTCCCCTTCTGCTTGCACCTCAGATTTTTTTCCGTCTTTTTTGATAAGGGCAAAAGTGGGAAGTGGCAAATCAGTTTGTGGCAAATTTGCAACAATCACGTTAAATCCGCCATTGTCTTGCTCTTTGATTATGCCGTATTCTAGCCCTAAATCAAAGGCGTATTGTAGTTTGTCGCAAAATTCTTGTTCTTTTGGGTTGGTGTGCTCCTTCGTTCCAGCTTTTGCATAGCTCCAAGTCTCTTTGATAAATGGCGAAGGATATTCGAGATAGGGTGGGTACAATTCAGTTGATTCGTTGGTATGTACACCATTTGCCATATGTTTATAATATTCCAATTCATAATCCTTTATCCGAAAGTGCATCCACAACGGCAAACAGGCATACAAATCGTAACAGAATAGTGTATTTTCATCGGGGCTGTACATAATTTGACTTTTACTCACTCCTTGTGAAACGGCTGGCTGAAACTCATTTGACCAAGGATTTGTCCCCTTCCTCATACTGTCTGGCATTATGACATATTTAAATTCAAGCGTGGGTACGTTAGCAAGAGACATTCCACTCCAAGTGTTGTAGGCTACTGATGCTTTATTAAAAAGCGTATTAACTATTTCGTGTGCCAATCTCGATTTCACTTGCTGACTTTCGTCTCCGTATGCGTTGTCCAAATACTTAGATAATGAAGTTTGTGAATAATCTCCAAAATAAGACTCGACAAATTCACGAAAACTTTTAACGCAACGTGTTTCGGGGTTTGCCCTCTCCTCTGTCATTCTCCAATCATTTTTGTTACGAACAATTGTGTCCAAAAATCTAGTTGTAAAAGAGTTTAATTTGGCTCCGTCATACTCACTTATCTCGGTTCTCAACTTACTCGTTACTTTATTTTTAATATTTTGAAAGACATTATCGGACAAACTTAGTATATTATCGGGTTCCTCAACCTCAAAGACCTTGTATTTAGTTTCCTTAACGTTGTAATCCATAATCTCGCCCAAACATTTTACAACATCACGAAAATACAAGTGGTGGTTCTCCAAATTTTTCCTTAGGTCATAATTCAAGCCCTCTCTATCGTCCGCTCCCTTAAAATAGTGTTTCGTCAAGGCATCAGCTAATTTTATTTGCAGCTCATGTACGCAAATTTCTTTTAGCGTTTGTCTGTAAGTGTCTAAATTTCTCCTAAATTTCCCACCAAACAAACCAGGATTGTTAATCATAAATGTTACCTGGTCATCTAGGGTTCTCTTTTTTTCGTTATAATCACTATTCGCCTTATTTTTGATGTTTTCCGCAAACTTCCGATATTCGTCAAACTTTTCTAGCAAGCCTTTGATATTTCCACCAGCATTTGAATTACTTTCGATTATTTCCGCTAAATAGTATGGGCCTTTTGCATCATTTCCAAATATTTCGCTTGCCATACTGTTGCATTTGGAAATCACTTCGCCTTTAAGCTGATCATAGGATGGCAAATTATGGTTGGGCATTTTATTTCTGCAAGTGATTTCTATATTGTTCGCGAAATTCCTAATATCGCCTCTTGTAATTGTGTGTCTGCCGATTTCCCTCGCAACATACTGCCCAAATCTATTCAAAAGTGGCTGAATCAAAGTTTCAGGCTTAATTCCAAGTTCCTCTTCAAATTCGTCCACCTCTTTCTGTTCTAGTTTGGTTGGGTTTTGTTCTAACTTTTTCGTCATTTTGTTATATACGTTACCCACCAAATACTCCAAAATCGGCACATTGGGGAAATATAAAGAGGCTGCCCCCACGCCACAGTAAACATAATTTGCATTTCGAGGAAACCTTTTTGGGTCTTGCTTACCAAAAGTTGTACCCAAAGTGGCATCCTTGTTATTAAGGAACGAGTCCACAAAAAACACATCTTGACCTTCTTTGTCCTTATCTGGACTTATAGTCTTAGTAACCAATGATATCATATTTTCCACAAAGATTTTTACGGCAAAATTTCGAGGATCGTCTTGCGGCATATCAGGAACTTCGCCACCAATAAGTGTACATCTTTCAAAAATATTTTCATGTGATGACACTGTTAAACCAGGGAATGTTGCGGTATATGTTTCCTGGATTTCTTTTATGGTCATATAGTAGTCGATTTCTTTTAATGCAGCATAGCCATTACGGTAGGCATACTCAATATTCTTTTGATCTTTGTGAACATTTGGTAGAAAAATACTGCCCATGATTTTGGTGTTTTGAAGTTGCAAATCCGCACAAATATGTCTCGCTAGATAGGAAACATCGACAACCAAGCCGCTACCAGTGCCACCGCCAATGCCTGCAACTATATAGATATAAAGATGCTTTCTAGTAACGTCTTTAAGCGCTGTTATAGAATCATGCAGTTTTTTATGAATTTGAGCAAAAACGGTGGGTTCGGACAATGTTAGTCTGCCAGCCAATCGCACTTGGTTTGCGCCGCTACCATCGAGATTTACCCTAAAACCTTTTTTAATAATATCCTTTATTTCCTGTGGCATCTTCTCCTCGTTATCAAACATAGCTCTGAGTTGCTCGCTGTGCAGTTTAATAAACTCGGTTTCATCAACATCGCCGCCTTTCAAACGGTCGCTAAGTTCATTCGTCGCCGTGTCTAGGATAAGGAACTGGATTCGGTTAGGGTCGGGAGTGCCGATATTTTTCGTCAAGGTTAATTTCAACTGACATACCGCCTCCTGCCCCATACCGCCCAGTCCAATAACAAGTACCTTCGAGTCCTCTCGCAAATACGAACTTGAATTTTTGCTTACAATACCTAGCTTGTTGGTACTTAATACATCCAATTCTTTCATGTCGCCTCTAGTTAAAACTGGCATAATATTACCTCCTGATTTTTATTTTTTATTTTCTGCATCTATCATGTTGTGCATAAACTGCAAGGCGGATAATGTCGAAAACAGTTCGCCCATTAGTCGCATTTGCTTACGCAACAGTAATATTGCATTTTCTTTATTGTCAGCCAATAATCCTCCTGAGTGCGGATGATTTGGTTGAATTTCCTTACTAACCTTGCCGAACTTTTCACATAATGCCTTATACAGGTTCTCCGACCTGACACGCTTGCCCACGGCGTTCTTTGGGTCGGCAATGTAAGTTTGCACAAATGCCTTAATTTCGCTTAACAAAGGCTCTTCTGGCGGCTGCATTTCAAAACTTGTGCCGTCTTTTTTGATAAGGTCAAAGGTGGGCTGTGGCAAGCCTGGTATATCAAAAATCTCTATGCTAAATCCACGCTCCTCCTGCTCGATTATCCCATATTCAATCCCCAAGTCAAAGGCGTATTGTAGCTTTTGGCAATATTCTTCTTCTTGTAGATTGACGTATGTAACTCCTGAATGTTCCCACGCCTCTTTAATGAATGGCGAGGGATATTCTATGTATGGTGGATTCATGTTCGCTGACTCGTTTGTATGTATGCCGCTTGCCATGTGTTTGTAGTATTCTATTTCGTAATCCTTTATCCGTAAGTGCATCCACAACGGCAAACAAGCGTACAAATCGTAACAGGAGATTGTATTCTCGTCAGGGCTGTACACGGTTTCAATTCGGTTCATTCGTTGTGAAGAAATGGCTGGCTTAAACACATCTGACCAAGGATTTGTACCGTGCGACATACTCTCTGGTAGCGTAACATACTTAAATTCAAGCGTGGGTATGTTGGCAAGAGACATTGTACTCCAAGTGTTGTAGGCTACTGATGCCTTGTTAAAAAGTGTATTGATTATTTCGTGTGCTAGTCTAGCTTTTACCTGCTGGCTTTCGTCTCCGTATGCAAGTTCTAAATACCTCGATAATGAAGTTCGTGAATACTCCTCAAAAGAATCCTTAACGAACTCACGAAAACTTTTAACGCAGCGTGTTTCGAATTTTACCCTCTCCTCTGTCATTCGCCAATCATCTTTGTTGTTGATAATTTCGCCCAAAAAGCGAAATGTAAAAGTGTTTAATTTGTCGCCGTTGTAACTCTCTATTTCTTGCTGTAAATGCGATGACACTTTGTCTTTGATATTTTGGAAGATTGGGTCGTCTAAACTCAACAAGTTATCCGTTTTGATAACATCGAAGATTTCGTTTTTGTTATAGTTGACGTTGTGCTTCATAATTCCGTCCAAATGCCTGACAATATCGCAAAAAGGTAGATAGTCGTTGAGCAGACAAGCCTTTAATTCGTGGTTCAAGCCGAATCTATCTGATTCTTCCTTAAAATAGCCGTCTGTTAGGGTTTGGACTAATTTTATTTCCAGCTCGTGCATACAGATTTCTTTTAGTGTTTCTTTGTAAGCCACCAAATTAGCCCTAAAAGGGTCGTACTTAAACAAACCGCCCTTGTCGCCCATCATAAGCGACATAATTTCTTCTAGCTTTAATTTTTTGGCACTGTAATCTTTTTCCGTCTGACTTTTAATATATTCAGCCACCGCCCAATAACCTCTAAATTTTTTGAGCAAGCCTGTGATATTGCCGCTACTCTCGATTATTTTCGCTAGATAATATGGGCCTTTGTCAGGATTTTCAAATATTGCATTTGCTTTGCGGCTGCATATGGAAATCACTTCGCCAACAAATTGTTTATAGGATTCCAAGCGGAAATTGGGCATTTGGCTTCTGCAAACGAGTTCTATATTGCTCGTGATTTTTTTGATATTGTCTTTTATAATTGTGTGTTTGTCTATTTCACGCTCAACATATTGTCCAAATCTTCTCAAAAGCGGCTTAATTAAGGTTTTTGGGTCTATTTCCAATGCCGCCTCAAATTCGTCTACTTCTTTTTGGGTTACTTTGTCAGCGTTTTCGATTAGCCGCTCCGTCATTTTGTTGTACACGCTACCCACCAAATACTCCAAAATCGGCACATTGGGGAAATATAAAGAAGCTGCTCCCACGCCACAGTAAACATAATTTGCATTTCGAGGAAACCTTTTTGGGTCTTGAACACCAAAAGTATGACCCAAAGCGGCATCCTGGTTATTAAGGAATGAGTCCACAAAAAACACATCATCTTCGCTTTTGGGTTTTGTAACCAGCGACATCAAATTTTCCACACAGGTTTTTACGGCACGCTCTCGATTTTTTGTTGTTGGTATATCAAGAATTTCGCCACCAATAAGTGTACATCGGTCAAAAATATTTTCATGTGATGACACTGCTAAACCAGGAAACTGTTGTGTGTACGTCTCTCCAATATCCTTTATGTTCATGTAATAGTCGATTTCCTTTAATGCGGCGTAACCGTTCCTATAAACATATGAGATGTTGAACTGACCCCTATGCACGTTGGGCAGAAAGATATTGCCCATGATTTTGGTATTTCTAAGTCCCATTTCTTCGCAAATATGCCTTACCAAATAGGGAAAATCCACAATCAAGCCACTACCAGTGCCACCGCCAATACCTGCAACTATATAGATATAAAGATTTTTTGCGGTTTCCATTCGAAGATATTTTATAGTATCACGAAGTTTTTCAGTAATATACTTAAAAATAGAGGGTTCGGACAATGTTACTCTGCCTGCCAGCCGCACTTGGTTTGCACCGCTACCATCGAGATTTACCCTAAAATCGTCTCCAATAATATCCTTTATTTCTTGTGGCATAAATTCCCTATTGTCGAACATCACTTGCAACTGCTCGCTGTGCAAGCTAATAAATTCGCCCTCGTCAATATCGCCCATACTCAAACGGTCGCTAAGTTCATTCGCCGCTGTGTCTAGGATTAGGAATTGGATTAGGTTAGGATCGAGAGTGCCGATATTTTTCGTCAAAGTCGATTTCAATCGACAAACCGTCTCCTGCCCCATACCGCCCAGTCCGATAACAAGCACTTTCGAGTCCTCTCGCAGGTGCGAACTGGAATTTTTGCTTACAATGCCTAGATTGTTGCTGACTAACACATTCAATTCTTTCATGTCGCTGTTGCTTAAAACAGAATATTGCATAATATCCCCTCCTGATTTTTATAATAACCTTTTTTCTATTTTGGAAAATTCAATTTTGTAAAGCCTGTCTTCGTCGTTAGATTCCAGATATATCGTGTTCTTACCTGAAAAAGTCTGCCATTTTTTATTGGTTCGATTCTTATTTTTGTCCACTACCCAAAAATCCTTGCTAAAAGGCTTGCCAACAAGTGTTACATTTTGGATAAAGGGTAATATCTCATTGTCTGGTTTAGATGGGAATAATGTATCATCTTCGATTATTTTTATTAGTTGCACTGGCGGTTTTTGGAATTTTGTCATTGTGCCTATACTGATTGCCTCTTTTCCTTCTACGTACCAATCTTTGTCGTTCTCTTGAATGGACAACGCTAACTTAAACGGATGCCCAATCTTCATGTTCCGTGAAATCACATAAGCCGCAATCCCACCAACCACCAACACCGCACCAACCACAATCACAGCAATAATCCACCGTGCAATCATGGAATTAACCTCTACATTCACAACATGAGTATACAAATCAACATTCCCATCGCTAACGATAATCCGCAACGTATCGCCGCCAGCATCAAAAAACTCCAAATTCAACATAGACCCAACTACCGCCGCACTAAACTCCGCCGTCGCCAACTCTCGCTCCACACGAAAAGACAAAGCCCGATCATCCGAAACGACAAAATGTTCGTCCAAATCATAACTAGCCGTCTCGGCTCTTCCGCCGAAAACTGTACGTGAAATATCAGTTGGAAAAGTGCTTGTTATCGTGGGCAAAATGGTAACAACTCGGTGCGGCTCACTTGACAGGACAACAACGCCCCTATCCTCCAAAACTGCCACAAATTCATATTGCCCCACCTGTTCAAACAGATAATCAACTGTAAAAATGCCCCCTGCCATTTCTTCTATACTAAGGGAAATCGTTTCCAGCATATTGCCGTTAAAATACACCCTCACGGCGGCGTGAGCATCTTGCAGAAACGGCGGTAAATTCACGATATTTTCGCCTACATTGGAAGTCCGCAAATTCACGGCAATCGGAATTTCATTACCTATAAGTGCCTGTGCTTGGCTTTCCACGACAAGCACAGGATTTGCCACAACTATCTCAATCGGTTCACTAACAATGTCCATTCTGTCGTTTGACAAAAATATGCGAATCGTGTAAGTCCCTGCCATGTTAAAAATATCAACATCAAGGTCAAAATTAAACGCCGTACTGGACGGATTTAAGCTACCCAACAACAAAGTGGCAACGCCACGTGGATCGATAACCTCAACGTGCGTCCTCGAAACAGCATCTTCGTAAATCTGCGTGGACGTTATAATTAAATCCCTTTCGTTGTTGAACAAAAACGCATCAAAATTGAGATTTTCGCTAAAATCCAAGTAAATACGTTCGTCCGCAAGGGTCGTCTGCAACGAGATGTCGAACAGGATTATCTCTGTTATGCTAACGGTTCTGCCAGGCGGCCCAAATGCGTGGACTACCCAATCTCCGCCTATCGGTTCAATGAGTTTTATATTGATTGTCATGCTGGACGAGTCCACAATAACTCGCTCCGAATCGTTTAGCACATCAACGCCAGTTTCCGTAAGTAATTGAGAAATGCCGATATTTGCACCAGCCGTGCCGCTTACGATTGTGATGTTCGCCTCTCTGACGGCTTGCCCATAAATGTGGAAATGATGCTGTAATTGCCCATCTGAATCGAATTCGCCTGGCTCTGGCTCTGGTGGGGGAATTTCGTCGAACAAATCGGTAAATATCTGTGCAAAAAGTTCTGGCAAGCCATCTGTCGAGGTAACGACAATGCTCCTGCCGCCTGTTGTTTCGGATAGGTCTAGCAGAAATTCCGCATCCACGCCAAAATCCACAGAGTCTAGTCCAATGGTATGAATAGGAATACCAGCAGCGGCAAAGGCATCTCGTGCATCGTTTGAGTTCTGTCGAGACAATTCCGCCAAGGCAGGTGTACTCATTTCGATAACGCCGTCTGTAAAGAGTAGAACGCCCTTTCTGTCGGCATCGCTGTCGGCTAAAATTTCATATGCCACCTGCAAAGCATCGCCGATATTCGTCCAGGACGACCAAGCGTTAAATCCAGGAATGTTGTTGTTATTTATGTCGTCCAGCGTCCTGGAAAATTCTTCCCTTCCCTCATCACTTCGTACATTGGTGGATTGCAAAACGGTACGCACCGCTTCGTTGTAGATAACCAGTGAAATATTGGTATCGGAAAAAGTTGGCGACAGAAAGCCAAAAATCCTAGCACCCTCGGTGGACGTGCGCGACATATCCGCCGCCGCTGGGTCTGTAAAATTCATGGATCCGCTAACGTCCAGCAGTATAACAAATTCAACGGAAGCATCGCCGTCATCGACGAAAGCGGCTTGTACAGGCGTGAAAATAAATGCCAGTATTGCCAAGATGACTGCACATTTGATTGATGTTTTACTCATAATATCCCTCATTCTTATGATATTTTTTTGTTGATATATTGAGGTTTTGGGGTTTCGTTGAATTGATATTTCTGCGAAAAATTAGCGAAAACAACAAAAAAGCCCAGTTTTTGGGCTTTTTAAAATGTGCTACCAGTATTTTGACGGCGTATTTGAATACAAATTCTACAAAAAATCAATTTTTTGTGCGGAAAGCCAATAAAAATGTGCGGGTCAAGGGGCGCGCTCCTTGCGGGGTGTGGGGCAGCGCCCCACGGTTTTAAGGTTTTGGGATACCTAGAATAACGCCGTTAATTTTTCCATATTGCACCGCTTCATATCAAAAGAGGGATGTACATACGTATCTAGCGTTGTATGTACGTTGGAATGTCCCAAAATTTCGCTAAGAGTCTTTATTTCAAAACCAAGAGCAACACATCTTGTTGCAAATGTGTGTCGCAACGCGTGAAAATTCGCATTTTTTACGCCGCAATGGGACAAGTAATATTTTAGGCGATTTTGCAAGGTTCGTGGCTCGATGTACTTGTTAATCTGCCCAGTTAGCAAATATCTGTCGTTAATATCGGATTTTGGGCGAAATTCCTGTAATTTGTCGATTAAACATTGTGGCAATGGGATTGTACGTGCCGAAAAATTACTCTTTGGGTCGGTGGTAATTATTTTTGTTCTTGTGTCGGAATTGCCGATTATTTGTATACGTTGCATGGTGCGATTGACGGTCAACACGCCGCTATTTAAGGAAATGTCGCTCCATAGCAACGCACAGACTTCGCCGATTCTTAATCCTGTGTACAAACATAAATAAACGCCCAACTTGCTTTCATCCATGTCGGCACATAGATATTTTTCTAAAACAGTCTGCTCATCTATGGATAAAACTCGCATATTTGAGGGCTTTTCCTTGGGCAAGGTTACATTTATATTGACGTTGGCAATGAGTGATTCATTTTGGGCAAATCGCAGGGCGGATTTTATTATAGATAGGAGGATTTTTACTGTTTGGAGGGAGAGCGGCTGGGGATTTTCGGTAATTTTCAGCTTATTTGCAACAAATTCACTTATTGCAGCGTTTGTGATTTCCGATAGCGGACGGTTGCCCAAAATGGGCTTGATGTGCTTGTTTATAAGGTTGTGATATTTTACGAATGACGATTCTTTTAGCCTGATTTGGGAATTTTCGAGCCAGTTATCAAGCAGGATTCCGAAACTGATAGTGGGGGCTACATATAATAAGGAAGCGAACATTTTGTCCTTTACGTCCTTATAGGAATAAGCATAAAAATACGCATAAACAGGCTTGCCCAAAGCGTTATAGCCTTTAATAACACGGGCTTCCCAGCGGCCGTCTTTGCGTTTGTAGATATTTTCGCCACGTTTTGCCATTATAATCTCCTCTTTCTTGTGGTTTGACGGAAAGTTTGACGGCGATAAAGGGATTGAGGTTATATGCAACAAAAATAAGCAAAGTTAAGCACAGAGGGAATTTTGCTATGGACATGATAACACAAAAGACATGGTGCAAGCAAAAATATCGTGAAAAAATTTTAAAATTTATAGGGCAAGCAAGCATATCGTGAAAAAATTTTAAAATTTATGGGGCAAGCGAGCATATCGTGAAAAAATTTTAAAATTTATGGGGCAAGCAAAAATATCTTGAAAATTTAAAATTTTTTGTTGCAATATTTTTGGGCATTGTGTATAATAGAAAAGTCGAAAAAATTTTGATTTACCTATTACAATATTTATTGACGTTGTGCATATAGGTCTTGGGGTTTGTGGCGGTTTCGCAGAAATATCAATTCAACGAAGGCTTGTAAAAAATGGCAAGCTGTGATATACTTGAGAAGTACAAGGAGATAGTGCATATCGCCTTTTTATTTTGAGTAGAGCAAAAGGCGTTTTTTTGTGAACCTTACGGAAATGAATATGTGGAGGAAAAAATGAAAGTACATCTAAACAAAATCAGCGGCATAGCGGACGCAATCGTCTCATTACACATGAGCAAACGAAGTTGGAGCCGCACCGCCGAGCAGGATATTTACGCCATTTGCGATGCGGCACTCGACCAAAACGGCAAGCTAAACGCCGCCTGCGACACGGAAACGGCGGCAAAATTCCAGGATTACATGAATATGTTAGTAAAATGGGGACGAAAGCACACGACTTTATTAAGGTACGTGGATTTTACCTGCACGGTCGAGGGGATGCACCGTGGCGGTCAGGACGACTGGGATGCACACGCCAAACGCTTTAATAATCGTATTTTGCGTTCTAGCACTCGGCTTGCTAGTTTTGATTATGAGATGTCGGATTGGTATGTGGGCAAAATTATCCCCACGGATTCGGTTTTGGCGGATTTGGGCATAGAGTTGCCCGAGCGTATCGAAAAAGACGGCGTTTTTTATACCAAGGCGGTCAACGGATATATCCGTGAGGACTTGGCGAGTCAAAACGACGTTAAGCGGGGTTTGTATATGTTGAGTATACCGAGCAATTTTATATTCAAATGCGATATAACCGAATGGAGTCATGTTTACAAGGAGCGTGGCGAGGCTGGGACGGCACATCCCGAGGTGAAGGAGTGTTGCGAGGGGATAGCGGATCAGCTTGTGGGGGCGCATTTGCAGTTTGATCGCAAGCTGTTTGAAAGCATAATAAACTGACGGGCGGCATTATAAGCAGGTCGAAGTACATTCAACGACATGAAAACGTGAATTTTTACGATTAATGCTATGCCTTAACTAAAAACTCAACCCAATAAAAATCCCAAAAATGTGCAGTCCAGAGCCGCACCCTAGCGGCAAGACGGTCTTGTGCCAGTGCGGGACAAAGCCCCACGGCCTTAAACTAATGCTATTGAATTGCTGCCGATTACATTTTTCCACACGACCTTTTTTCGTGCGATTATCTTTTTCAAAATTCTATCAGAATTTTTGTTGTGCCACCAATCAGGGCGTTTGCTGTAGCTTTGCAAAGGGTACTTTGTCTTTAGCTCTCGACCCAGTATGCTGTCCTCAGAATAGAACAAAAACCCCTTGTAATCAATGCAATTCACCTTAATAGCACCGCTTTTTTTAATACCAAACACGTAAGATGGCACATCTATCGATACATAACTTATGCCCCTAATCCGCAAGATAGACTCCTCGGTCTCTCTACCTATGTAGAGTTCGTACAAAATACCTAAATCTAAGCTGGCTGCGGCAAATTCAATGGCTTTGGTTGAATAAAAAGCGGTAAGCTGAAAAGATGCCGCCGTGTGGTGATACTCGCTCGGCATGACATACTCATTCTTACAAAGCCACTTGAAAAAGGTAACAGTTTGATAGAAGCCGTGTTTATACAATGTTTCCTGAGTGATTTTAGACATGGCAAACATACCGCGACTATATGCTTTTTCAGCGTTTGCACTCATGTCTCTTTTTCCATCCAAATAACTCATAAATTCTCCATCCATTATAGTCTACTTATACCATTTTACACAAGGCTTTATCTTTTGTCAAGTCCATTTTGCGATACTTTCCAAAATAAATTTGAGTGTGCCGCAATATTTTGTTATAATGGGGATGTCGCAAACAAGTTGAACCTTTTAAAAGTGCGGGTCTGGAGGCACAGCGGGGTGTGGGGCAGATTCCCACGGTTTTGAATGATGAGGTGGAAAGATGGAACGAGAAGGCAGTGTAAGCACTATTGCAAAAACGCATTATAAAGAGCCCAATATGTACTCTGTAATCCTGCACAATGATGATATTACAAGTATGGACTTTGTGGTGGAGCTACTTGTGAAGGTTTTTCATAAAAGTTCTGTGGAGGCATCCGATATTATGATGACCGTACATAATGAAAATAAGGGGATAGCGGGCGTATATACATACGATATAGCTCTAACGAAAAAAACCCAAGCGGATATAATGTCGGAAAAACGGGGTTTCCCATTAAAATTGACGGTGGAAGAAAATGGAATTTGATCAGCTGATGGGCCAAGTCTACATCGTTGCCGTGAACGAGGCACGGTTGAGCGGCCATGAATTTATCACGCCAGAGCTTTTCCTGTATAGCATAATCCTGTTTGATGTGGGTAAGGAGCTTTTGGAATCGCATGGCGTTAATGTAGCGAATACGATAGAAGATTTGCAAGAATTTTTGAATAATTTCATGCCTTCAAACCAGAATGAAACGCCAACGGATTCATACGGCCTTATAAAATTATTTGAATTTGCGACAACAACCGCCGCAAGCGTTAATCGTAAAGTTGTAACGCTAAGCGATTTTGTAAACGCCATTTTTTACTTGCAAGAATCACACGCACAATATATTCTGCTGAAAAATGGTTTCGATCGATTTGCACCCATCAAAAGGAACGCCAAAAAACCAGCCAAAGAGAAGTCGGAGATAAAGTATGCGGCAGATTTATGCCAAATGGCTCGAGAAAATCGGCTTGATCCGTTAATTGGCAGGGAAGACGTAATCGAACGCACGATACACGTTCTATGCAGAAGGCTTAAGAATAACCCCATGCACGTGGGCGACCCAGGTGTTGGAAAGACTGCAATCGCGGAAGGCTTGGCACAGCATATTGTAGCGGGCAAAGTCCCCAAAATCCTCAAAGAGGCACAAATTTTGCGTGTTGACATGGGGGCTTTGTTGGCGGGAACACGGTACAGGGGCGAATTTGAGGAGCGTTTAGTGAAACTACTGGAGGCGGTGGAAAAGCTAAAAAAGCCCATTTTATATATAGATGAAATACACGCTGTGGTCGGGGCTGGGGCAGTTTCTGGCGGCGGGATGGATGCAACCGACATCATAAAGCCATATCTTTCCAGGGGCGACATACGTTTTATCGGCTCCACTACTTTTGACGACTTCAAAAAATATTTTGAAAAGGATAGGGCACTTGTACGCCGTTTTCAGCGTATAGATTTAAGCGAGCCGTCAACCGATGAATGTATCAAGATTCTATCGGGTATAAAGGATCGCTATGAGTCTTTTCATGGGGTAAAATATAGCGAGGATACGCTGAAATTAATCGTGAATTTAAGTTCAAAACATATGCACGAACGCAAACTGCCAGACAAGGCAATAGATGTAATGGACGAAGTAGGCGTTATGGTCTCCTTGCGAGGGCAATCTAAGGTTTCCGAAAGCCATGTGGAGCGTACGGTAGCACAGATGGCAAAAGTGCCGATAAATTCAGTTACCAGCTCAGAAAAAGAATTGCTAAAAGGGTTGGAAGCCAACCTAAATGCACATATTTTTGGCCAAGAAGAGGCGACCGCCGCCTTAACACAACATATTATGACGGCACGGAGCGGGTTGGGCGAAAAGGATAAACCTGTAGCCAACTTATTATTCGTCGGGCCAACTGGGGTTGGTAAAACAGAGATAGCCAAAAAATTAGCTGATATTCTAGGCATTGCATTAATACGTTTTGACATGAGCGAATATCAAGAACGTCATGCAGTAGCTAGATTGATAGGTTCTCCTCCTGGGTATGTGGGTTTTGAAGAGGGAGGGCTTTTGACCGAGTCCATACGTCGCACACCGCACGCTGTATTGTTACTAGATGAGATTGAAAAGGCACATTTGGACATATTAAATGTATTGCTACAGGTTATGGATTACGGCAGACTTACTGACAATTCGGGGCGGCAGGCGAGTTTTTCGGATATAATTCTTATAATGACATCAAATGCTGGTGCAGTTGATTTGGAGAAAAAAACCATTGGTTTTGGCAATGATTTTAATACAAAGGCGATAGACACGGCGGTTGACAAATTTTTCAGCCCAGAGTTTCGCAACCGCTTAGACGGGGTATTGAAATTCAACCCTGTAGATGAAAAAATGGCGGCATTGATAACGGACAAGGCTATGCGTGAATTAAACGATAAGCTAAAAGCCAAAAATGTAACCCTAACAGCCACAAAGACGGCATTGGATTACATTGCAAGGAAAGGGTTATCCAAGACATACGGTGCAAGGGAGATAATTCGCACCATAGACAGCGATATAAAAAAGCTACTGGTAAACGAACTTCTATTCGGCAGACTGGAGGGCGGCGGCACAGCCAAGCTAGTTTGGGACAAAAAGAACGAAAGTTTCAACATACGCATATCAAACAAAAAGCCACAGTCTTAAAACCGTGGGGCTCTGCCCCACACCCCGCAAGGGGCGCGCCCCTTGACCCGCTCATTTTTATTGGTTTTTTTGTGCGTGTTCAATATCTCGCTGTTATTGGCTTTGGCGAATTGTTCATAAAAAGCAGAACGAAAAAAGCAACAAAACAAAACAGACCTGCCCCAATACTACCACCATAGCATAACCAATATAAAACGAGCGGGTCTGGGGGCACGCCCCCAGCGGCAAGACGGTCTTGTGCCAGGTGTGGGGGCGACTGGTGTCCAGTGGACACCGTTTAGGCGTTGCGAGTAGCACCAGAGCCCCACGGTTTTAGGTTTTACATACTGGCCTTGTTGTCTAGTGGTTTTTTGTCGGGATCTTGTTTGGCTAGTTTCATTGCCTCTTTCCAAGTGTCTCGTAAGCTGCGTAAATGGTCTCGTACCTCGATTAGTATCTCCACATCTTTTTTAATGTTTGCCGTTACTAGTCGGCGGTGTAGATAATCGTATATCTGATCTAGTTGCCCAGATATGTCGTGTGTCCTGTCCAGCGTTATCTGAAATTCACGCACAATATTTTGAACCCTTAGTATCGCCTCGTTAGTCTTTACGTGATCTTTGTTTTCAATAGCAGCAAGTGCCTGATTGCAAAATTTAACCGCACCGTCAAAAAGCATGAGCGTCAGCTCCTCTTTGGTCGCAGTATTTATAGCATGATTTTTGTACTTTTCATATGGATTTTTTTGCATAAATATCTCCTATCTTTTGCAATACAGGTTTTACAGCTAAGCCGTGGTATCAAGCAGCAACCCTGCCAACTCATTCATTCTAGCCACAATATCTAGCCTCGATTCTGGTGGTATTTCCCGCAATATCTCGTTGGTTTCATCATCTATTACCTGCACCAAAAATCTGTTTGTAGGCTCATGAACATCGATATTCAAACTAAAATGCGTAAAATTCAGCGATTGGTTGACTGCTGCTATATAGCTGTTCATAGCACTCTCTGTTATATCTCTATCGGTAAAGGGGATGGGTACGCTAATGGCTGCCAAATTTGGCGGCGTGGCTCTAGCTGATGCAATTTCCGTTCTTGTACCCTCTCTTTGCCCTCTCTGTGTCCTTTGATGAGCTTCAATATTAGCTCTCGTTATTCCGCTTCCCTGCAATATAGTAGCTTCCATGCTCTTTTCCTCCTCATTTGCCTAAAAAGGTAAAATTTTGATTTTCAAATTGGCGACACATCCGCTTTAACCTCTACAAAAACATTATATAACGGGCATTATATGTTTGTCAAGCCTCGTGTGCAAATTTTAACAGTGAAAAACCATGACCTCCCACAACCAACTTCGTATATCTCATTATACATCAACAAAAAGTTGATACAAGAAAAGGAGCTACATAATATGGAAAACAACCAAGAAAATCAAGGCGGGCAGGAATTTACAAACCACCCGTCAAAAAAATCAAGAACCAGAATAGTCTCTATAGCAATCCTTGCTTTGGTGGCAATCTATACGCTAATTTTTGGTTTCGGCATCGCACGGGGAATTTGGGATTCTCTGCGGGGATATTCTATAATGACGGAGGCTATTCCTGAACATTCCCCCATACCCGAGGACGGCATCAGAGTAACCCAATCCAACCTCAACCTCTCGGTTGACGTAGTCAGCTCAAGGGTGGAAATCGAAACGCATAGCCAGCCATATACGCTTGTCGTTTACGTTCCGCATAGATCGAACCAATCGGAATTGCCTACGTACAGCTTAGACGGTTCACATTTGGAAATAATACAACGTCCCCCAAGCAATTCAAGATTAGTCAACCGAACGGGAGTCCTTACCATTTTTATCCCACAAGACACAGACGACGTATTTGATTTTCTAAACATCGGAACGGTGAGCGGCAGGGTAAGTCTTGCAGGTAGCCGCAACTTTAATCTGGCAGGAATCGTCCAAATTTCCAGCACGAGCGGTCGCATAAGCACACAGGATTTTTCAACGGACAATATTTTTTTGAACACGGTATCAGGGGGCGTGAGTCTCAACAACATTTTAGCGGGAGAGATTAACGCAGGCTCGACCTCGGGGAGCGTAACTGCCGATTACATCAATGCTGACAGCATAGATTTACGCAACACATCGGGCAGCGTTAGAGCCAGCAACATAATCGCTCCAACGGTAAATGCGTCAAGCACTTCTGGAAGTGTAAGGTTACAAAACCTAGAGACAGACAGTCTCGTTGCCATCTCCACTTCGGGCAGAATAACTCTAGAAGACTCCACCATAACTGGTCCTCTAACTGCCGCATCCACCTCAGGCAGCATAAACCTAAACAACGTAAACGCCAACCAAAACTCAACCTCCCTAACCACAACCACTGGCAGAATAACCAACAACTAAGACCGTGGGGCTCTGCCCCACCTCCCCGCAAGGGGGCTAGCCCCCTTGTTTCTCCGAAAACGCCTAAACGGTGTCCGCAGGACACCAGGCGCCCCCCAACATTCGCTCTTTTTTGTTATCTTGGTTAAGCAATTGGGGGTTGCAATTTTTTCCGTAGGGGCGGATATTATCCGCCCGCTATCAACACTGGAAACCAATCATCCAAAAAATCTAGGTTATCGGCTTTTGAACGTCTCAACCATTCGGGGTCGGTGCAGACGGACAGTAGGCGGCTTTCTTCCGTTAGGGCGATGAGCCGCTTGTATTTGCCGTATATGGCGGAAACATTAGACCAATTATCTGCGGCGGTAATTTTGCGGGGCGTGCTGCGATCGTATGGAAGGATTCGCACCGTCCCGTCTTTTCGTAATATTGCAAAACCGTCCGATAAATCCACTATCGAGACGACATCATTGATGGCGGCGAAATAGCTGTCGGGATAGCCCATTTTATAGATTTTTCCATTGTTTTTCAAGACGATGCTCCCGTTTACATAGGTGGAGATTATCTGCACTACGTCCGTAAGGGAATTTGCCCATTCTTCCTCTTCCCAACCTGCCGCAGAGGTCGCTACCGAGCCGTCATGCCGCAAGCCGTACACGCCCTCGGGGTGCTTGGCTATGGATTTTATATTTTTGAAATGGGAAAGGTCAAAGCCTGATTTTCCAACGGAAAAAGCCGCACCGTCCACGTCCACGCAAACCGTGTCGTCGTCGAATGCGTAAATCGAAGAGATGTTCGCCATACGAGCTACATCGCATTGGTCAAAGGTGTTTCTGCCCGTGGCTAGGACATTGTTTGCGGTTGGGAGGTCTAGGAGGGCGACCGTATGGGCATTGCCAGCCGCTATGGAGACCACGTTTCGCCAGTCCCCGACATCGCATTGCAGGAAATCATTTTCGCCCGCCGCTATTGCCGTGCCGTCTTGCAAAACGGCGACCGTATGCGACATTCCCAACGCCACCGAGGCGGAGCTGGTTTTACGGTTGGAAAAGCTGGAAAAATTAGAAAGTTCCTTAAATTGCAAATCCTGATGCGAAACGCCCATAACTTCGGCAAAAACAGAGGTTATCCACGCAGCCGCATTTGCCTCTATGCTGAAATCCTCCCTCAATCGGCGTACTGCAAGGGTAACGGAATTGTTTTTTAGTGCATCATAACCGCCCGATTCTATAAAATGCCTCGCAAGCAGGCGATTCCTCGGGTTATCAACGGCAAAATCCATTAAAATAGCATTGGCTCGCTGGGCGTTTCGGAACACCTCTTCGCCGTACTCGGCGAGCATTTTGCGTATAATTTCTGAAAATTCACTCATAATCTTAGCATTTTTACCAATCGGGGCTTGTGTACCCTTATCGCTTTTTGCGGGCAAAGCTCCTGACAGCAGTAGCAACGTATACAATCTGTATAATTCATGCCCGCTTTTTTGTCAACAATATGTACAACTTTCACAGGGCACGCCTCTTTGCAAATGGCACAACCCGTACAGTCGCCCGCATTGACTACTGGGCGAGACTGCATATGCCTTGCCAAAAAGGCTTTTGCGAAATTCGGGAGATTGGAATTCTGTATATTCATGGGCTTTTTGCCCCGCACAATGTCAAAGGACGGCATGACGAAATTTTGAGGCTTTTCCGCAACAAAGTCGATCTCCGCCAGCCTGCCAAGCAATCCCCGTTCCTGTGCACGTTTCAAGGTTGGGACTTCCCGAGCTTCAAGCCCAATTATATGAGCCGCCGCAAGATCGAGGGTGTGCGGGCTTGCCGAACCCATGATAACGCCGATATTCACAGGTACGCCCGCCGAGGGCCCGTTCCCCTCCATTCCGACAATGCCGTCAATAAAGGAAAGTACGGGGTTCGCCGCAATGCAGACATCTATCAACATATCCGCAAAGTTCTCATAGTCCGAAATATTCATATGATACTCCACCTTGACAATCCCTGGCACAACGCCGAACATATTTTTAACTGCACCCGTGTAGGTCATCATGGCGTGGGTTTTCAGCTTTGCGACAGAAATGACCTTATCCACATCGTTTAGCATATCGGTCAGGGTCAGGTGTTTCATGATGAGTGCCTCGGGGTTATCTTTTTTGAAGGATTTGAAATTGCTATTAAGGGCGACCCCGCCCTGCAACTCTTCGACGATTTTCGACATACCCGTAGCTTTATAAACGCCATTCATAAGAGCGGGATTAAACGGGCCGCCTGGGCTGTCCCCGATGATTACGGTTGCACCATATTCTAAGAGCAGGGCAGCCAGTGCTTTGACGACAATGGGATGTGTGGTCGCCGCCTCTTCGGGTTTTTTCTTCATCAGGAGGTTGGCTTTTAGCAGGACTCTTTCTCCAGGTTGTATGTATGGCTCGAAGCCGCCTAGGTTTTGTATGGTTTGGGCGATTGCGGTGTATACTTTTTCGTATTCGTAGGAATCGCATCGTAGTAGTGAACATTTCATAATGTAGCCCTTTCTGTTTGGCTTTTATTCATATGCATCGACCGTTGTCGGTCTTATGCCCGTAGTACCCAACAAGGGGTTGAAGATTTTCAACCCCTTGTGTCTGTTAGTTTATCGGTAGCCGTTAAAGACAAAACCTTGGTCGCAGTCAATGGTAACGGCAGTGCCGTCGTTTATTATGTCAATAACCTTTTCGTCCGCTATGAAGAGAGGAATGTTGAGTGCCATGGAGACGGTTTCGGCATGGCTTAGGTCTAGTTGTTCCCAAGAGCCGATTATTAGGGCGCTGGCTTTTCTTATGTAAGGCATGATTTGGTCAGATGTGTTTGTCGATACCAAAATATCGCCTTGCTCGAAAAATTGAGTTTTGTTGTCGTGTATTTTCAATGTACGAGCCACTGCTTTTACTTTGCCCTGACCGTTCTTGATCGTACCTTTTACCAATACGTTGCCCACAACTCGGATTTTTAATGTGTTTGTGGTAGCAGTTATGCCGATAGGCACACCTGCGAGAGCGACTATTGCATCGCCAGTCTTTGCAATGCCAGACTGTAATGCCATATCTTCAACTACATCGAAAACTTCGTCATTACCCTCTATCTTGTCAGTGTATACAGGTTTGCAACCCCAGGTAAGATTAAGTTGACGGCACACTATTTCGGAAGTGGTTATGGCTAAAATAGGCGAATCTGGGCGGAAACGTGCAACCATGCTGGCAGCAAAGCCAGAATCGGTAACAGCGGCGATACAAGCTGCGTCGAGATCTTTTGCAGCGGCACAGGCAGCGAAGGAGATTGCGTTTGTTGCGTTTTTGTTTCTAGCTTGCTTTTTGCTGTTGAAATATTCTCGCGAATTTTCGGTGCTTTCGGCTATACGTGCCATCATGGCTATACTTTCGATAGGATAGGAGCCGCTAGCAGTTTCGCCCGAAAGCATGACAATGTCAGTTCCCTCAAAGATTGCGTTAGCAACGTCATTTGCCTCGGCACGAGTGGGGCGCGGATTTTTCGTCATGGATTCCAGCATTTGCGTGGCTGTAACAACTAGCTTGCCCAAAGCGTTTGTCTTCTTTATCAGTAGCTTTTGGACGAGCGGCACCTCTTCGGGCGGAATTTCCACGCCCAAATCGCCGCGTGCAACCATGATGCCGTGTGTTACTTCCAAAATGCTGTCCAGATTGTCAACGCCGTCTCGGTTCTCGATTTTGGCTATTATCTTGATGTGTTCCCCGCCGTTTTCTTCCAATACTTCCTTAATCCGCAAAATATCATTGGCGGAGCGTATGAAAGAGGCAGCCACGTAGTCAAAGCCCATTTTTATACCAAATTTTATGTCGCTTATGTCTTGTTCGGTAAGCGGCGGCAAATTCACGTACACATCTGGCACGTTTACGCCCTTTCGAGAACTTAAAAAGCCCTCGTTTATTACCTTACATACTATCTCGGTGTCGTCCTTGATATTCTCCACGAGCAGCTCAATCAAGCCATCGTCCAACAATATGCGACTACCTACTTTAACGTCCTTTGGTAGATTCGCATAGGTTATCGATACCTTGGTCTCATCGCCCTCGATGTCCTCGGTGGTCAGAGTGAAAATATCCCCGCTATTCAAGTAGATTTTTTTCTCCTTGAAGGTTTTAATCCGTATCTCTGGCCCCTTAGTGTCCAAAATCAATGGCACAGGTGCATTCAGAGCCTCTCGAGCCTCTTTTAGGTTGTTGATTGTAACCGTATGTGTCTCGTAAGTTCCGTGGGAGAAGTTTACCCTAGCTCCGTTCATACCAGTCTGAATCATCTTCTTCATGGTTTCAACATCGTTGCAGGCAGGCCCCAAAGTTGCTATAATCTTTGTTTTACGCATAACTTCATTCTCCTTTATGTTTTATAATAAACGCAATATTCATTATAACACAAATTTTCAAATTATGCACTTTTTTGGGAAAATTATTTTTGCACACGCTCGGCGATATTGTTGCGCCGAAATCGAGGAATAAAAAATTTTGTTTTATGCGGCTTCATGTGTTACAATAGAGATATTCATTTATCTTGTGGAAGAGAGTGTGTGTTATGAACGATAGAAAACATGATTCGAATGCCATTACAAGGGCTTATTTCGACTCGCTGCTATTAGAGATGCGGCATTTTGATGCGGTAATTCCAGATACGAGTCTGGAGCTATTTGGCGAAAAATTCGATACGCCCGTGATGATGGCGGCGTTATCGCATCTGAATAAATGCCATCCGCAAGGGCTTGAGGAGATGGCACGAGGAGCGGTTGCTGCAGGAGCGGTTATGTGGTCGGGGATGGGCGAAGACGAAGAGCTTGAACGCATCTGCAAAACGGGTGCGAAGACCATAAAGATTATTAAGCCGCATAGTGATAATGCCGAAGTTTTGCGTGAGATTGCCTGGGCGGAGAAGATGGGCTGCATAGCGGTCGGCATGGATATCGACCATGCTTTTAACCGTCAGGGCGAATTTGACAATATTTTTGGTAATTGCCCGCTATCTGGGAAAACAACGGAAGAATTGGCAAGTTTTGTAGCGGCGACAAAATTGCCCTTTATCGTAAAGGGCGTTTTGAGCGTTAAAGATACAAAAAAATGTTTGGAGATAGGGGCGGCTGGCATAGTTGTTTCGCATCATCACGGGCTTATGGATTATGCTGTTCCGCCGCTTATGATTTTGCCGAAAATCGTTGAAATCGTGGCTGGAAAGATACCGATTTTTGTCGATTGTTCTGTAGAAAGCGGAATGGACGTATACAAGGCTTTGGCTTTGGGGGCAACGGCTGTCTCGATAGGAAGAGCAATGATGACTCCGCTATCACAGGGAGGTGCTATTGCCGTTACACAAAAAATACAAGAAATAACCGCCTCGCTTGCAGGTACAATGGCAATGACGGCCATCCCAAATCTTAGCAAAATGGACGCAAGCGTCATCTGGCCCAGGTTTTAAAATCGTGGGATTCTGCCACACACCTGGCACAAGACCGTCTTGCCGCTGGGGGCGTGCCCCCAGACCCGCACTTTTGTATTATTTTAGTATCGGGACAGGTTTAGTACAATTAAGGAGATAGAAAATTTATGTTAAAACAAAAATGGATTATAGCAGTAGCGGCAAGTCTAGGGCTTGCCACGGGGCTAATCATAACAACACTGGCAGAACCTGGCACAGCCACCGATCCTTTGGTATCCAGAAGCTACGTAAATGCCCGTATTGCAGAATTGGAAGCCCGAATATCAGCCTTATCCACCGAGGGTATAACGGTGCAGCCTACTCAACCACCTCAACCACCTCAACCACCTCCACAACCCACCCAACCCGCAACTCGAGAACTTTTTACAATAGTACGTGCGGAGTCGGGGTCAATTCTATTCGGCGGTGCTAGTACGGAAATTATCCTGCGGGCGGGCGAGGCGACTGTTGTCTCTGGGCCTAATGGCTTTGCTAATGTAACCGCTGGTTGGGACATTATGAACGGCGAACCCGTCCCTCTAAATAATTTGCTGATTGTTCCTAATGACGATGGCCGTGGACTCAGATTCCACACGGTCTCCTATCTCCTCATACGAGGCGATTTCTATTTCGGAAATTAGGGCTGGGAAGGTTGGGAAGGTTTGGGGTCGATGAACAACATACAAAAGAAATGTGTCCTATTTATGGACGGTAGCCTATTTTTCCGTGCCATACTATGGTTTTTTGACGGATTAACAAAATTTTTCCAGGGTAGCTTGGTTGTACGCCTCTTTACTGCTGATTTTGATACGGAACGCCTGAAACACAGCTTTTTTGTGCGGAATATCGAAAAAATATTAAACTTCCCGCCAAAATTTGGGGACTGCTCGGTCTCATTAAAGGGCGTGCTGGGCGGCAGTAGGATTATCAAATCCACAGTCGGCGTACTGGGCTTTGACTTGCCGGCGTATATTTTGATTGCCGTAGTCTTGCTTACTCCATTTTTGCCCACGATACCTGCAGTTGGGTTGATTGCCGTCGCTTTTTTCCTTGCCCTCTTTTTCTACACATTCAAACTGGAGCTGATTGATTTGCCCCTCATGTTCTTTATGGTCGTCAGCTTGATTAGTGCCATTATGTCGGTTGCCGCCTCATACAGCATACCGATAGCCTTTCTTAGCATTGCCATAATGCTCTCCTGTATTCTGTCAAAAACGGCAATCTTTACCCGCAGTCGTTTGGATTTATGTTTGGCTGCTTTTGTTGTTGCCACTTTGGGTACTGGATTCGTGGCGATTTTTCAGATGTACACAGGCTACCTAAACCCCGCTTGGATAGATGCCGAACTTTTTGCTGGTTTCATGGGCGTTAGGGTATTTTCAACCTTTGGCAACCCCAACATATACGCCGCCTACCTGCTGTTGGCAATCCCCATTGCGGCGGTATGCATATTGTACGCCAAAAATACTTGGTTCAAATTATTCGCCTTCGGGACGACCATTGTCTTGCTGGGTGCTTTGGCGGCGACCTATTCGCGCGGTGCTTATGTTGCACTTGCCCTGTCCGTGATGGTTTTCATGCTGCTTATAGAGCGGCGTTTGATTGTTTTATTCGTGGCGGGGCTTGCCGTTGCACCGTTCCTGCTGCCAGCCACCATTCTGGCAAGGGTTCTTAGCATAGTGAATCTTACCGATTCTTCTACTATGTACCGTATAGCGATTTGGCAGTCTAGCCTGAGAATGATTGGCGATTTTTGGATGGCTGGCATCGGGCAGGGTGCTGCGGCGTATAATGCCATATACCCTTTCTACGCATTTAGTGCCGTTGTGGCACAACATACACATAATCTGTTTCTGCAGATTTTTATAGAGACGGGTCTTGTAGGGTTGCTGGTTTTTGTGGCGATTTTGGCTTGTTTTTTCAGAACGCAATTTTCATTTATCAGACGTGCCGCCGATGTGCGGTTGAAATTATTATCACAAGCTATGGTCTCCGCCGTTGTGGGATTCCTGGCATTGGGAATGTTCGATTACCCATTTCACAATTATAGGGTAATGCTGACATTTTACCTATTTTTAGGGATTGCCAGTTGTGTTGTAAATATAGGGAGTGCGGAATATGAAAAAAATAAAGGTGATGCAGATAATCACTGATACCAACATAGGCGGTGCAGGGCGGTATTTAATGGCTCTGCTCGGTTCTTACGACAGAGAGCGTTTTACCATGGAGGTTATCTTGCCGCAGAATAGTGCATTGAAATTCCCCGACACGATTGTCCACGAAGTGCCATTTATTGCGGAAAAATCATTTTCCATACAGGGGATTCGGGTAATACGCCGCCTATTGAAACGGATTCGCCCCGATATTGTCAGCACTCACGCCTCGTTGTCTGGGCGTATAGCGGCGGCGTTATGCGGCTGTAAGATAATATTTACCAGGCATTATTGCGTGGAGAGTCGGCGTATAAAATTGGGTTTTTTGCACAGTATGTTTAGCAATGCGATTGTGGCGGTGTCGCCCGCCGTGGAGCAGACCTTGATTCAGTCGGGAGTGAACGCCGAAAAAGTCGTTACAATAAATAGCGGAGTGCCGCAGATTCCGCATTTTCCTACGGAGAAAAGGGCAAAAATACGGGAAAGATACGGCATAAGCGAAACGGCTTTTGTGGTTTCGCAGGTGGCAAGGTTGGAAACGGTAAAGGGGCATGACTATACCTTGGATGCGGCAAAATTGCTTGCCGACGATATTGTCATAGTGTTGGCGGGCGAGGGTTCGTTGGCGGAGCATATACAGCATCGCATAGAGACTGAAAGGCTTAAAAATGTGGTGGTTACGGGATTTATAGAGGACGTGGCTGATATTTTCAATATAACAGATGTGCAGGTTTGTGCATCGGCTACGGAGGCGATTGGATTATCCTTGCTCGAAGGCATGAGTTTGGGGATTCCGGCGGTAGTAAGTGATGCGGGGGCTAATCCGTTTACGGTACCGCATATGGAACGGGGATTGGTTGTGCCTTATGGTAACGGAGCTGCCATAGCAGAGGCAGTATTGAGATTAAAAGAGGATAGCGGGTTGTATCGAAAGTTTGCGGATAATTGCAAGGCGGCGTATGATGAGGTTTATAATGTGGATAGTATGACGAAGCAGGTAGAGGCATTGTATGCGAGTGTGCTAAAAGGGGTAAAATTTTGAAAAAAAGGGGCAAATTCATAGTAATAGAGGGCATAGATGGCAGTGGCAAAACCACGCTAATCAACAATATAGCGGAATATTTCAAGCGAACAGAGACACCATTTTTAACGACAAAAGAGCCGACGGAGAGCATTATAGGCAGACTGGCAACGAGCGTAATACGCAAGCAGGAGAGTCTTTGCAACGATGCACTAGCCCTAATCTTTGCCGCAGATAGAGCGGAACATTTGGAAAAAGAGATAAAACCCGCAATAGACGTGGGTAAAATTGTTTTTTGCGATAGATATGTGTATTCTAATATGGCATATCAGGGCTACAAGGCGTATGAATATAACAAAACTTTCCTGCTAAAACCTGATTTGACTGTATTTTTGGACACAACGCCAAAGGAATGTACAAAAAGGATTGCCCTCAACCGTATGAGCATGGAGATATATGACGGTATTCACAATGCAGAGCGGATACGCCAAAGCTATTTTGAGATGTTTGCAGCTTGCGGCGATGAGCTGCCAGTTACAACAATGAAGGGTAATTGCAAGGAAAATGAAGTTTTCGAGCGATTTATTGAAATATTGCGAGATTCGCAGCTATTGTAGCATAATAGACCCGTCTGTAAACTTATAAAAACCAGAGGCGGGTAACAAAATATATGATTAAAAGTGTGAAGGGAGCATTATCATGTTCAAATTTAGAGAATCGATACAGCCTATATCGCCGTATGTGCCAGGGCGGCCGATTGACGACGTAAAGAGAGAGTTTGGGTTGGACGATGTTGTGAAATTGGCATCGAACGAGAATCCATACGGGGCTTCGCCCGCAGTTAGGGATGCTGTTTTGAAGACGTTCGAGTCTTCGGCAATCTATCCTGATGGCTACTGCACAAATTTGCGGGCAGCTGTATGTAAGTATTACAATGTTAAGCCCGAAAATTTAATTTTTGGGGCAGGGACGGACGAGGTTATTGCAATGCTCGGCAAAGTCTTTATCGATGCGGGCGACGAGGCTATAACGGCACAAATTACTTTTCCGCAGTATGCGGCGGCAGTTGAGGCAATGGGCGGAAAAATCGTGTACACGCCGATGACCGACCACGGCTATAATTTGGATGCTTTGCTTGCGGCAATCACACCAAAGACTAAGATGATTTTTATTGCCAATCCAAACAATCCGACAGGCACGTATTTTTCCAAGGAAAAACAGGATGCATTTATCAAAAAAGTGCCGAAAGATATTGTCGTCGTCTTTGATGAGGCGTACCAAGAGTACGTTGCCGCCACAGACTACCCCGACACAATGAAGACGATACAGGAATATCCCAACGCCATTTTGCTTAAAACTTTCTCGAAAGTGTATGGCATATCCTCGTACAGGGTAGGTTTTGGCATTTGCCACCCGACAATCGTTGAGCAGTTGGAAAAAATCCGCTGCCCGTTTAACGTAAGCAGTCAGGCACAGGCGGCCGCCGAGGCGGCACTTACCGATCAGACATTCGTCAAGGAGAGTTTTACCAAAAATCGCCATGTTATGGACAAATTTATAAAAGCACTCGACACAATCGGCGTATATTCCGTGCCTTCGCAGACAAATTTTGTCCTCTCCGACGTGAAAACAGACAACATAGAATTGTTTAATAAGTTGATGACAAAAGGCTACATTGTACGCCCTGTTCCGCCGATGAAAACATTCTTAAGAATCACGCTCGGCACGGAAGAAGAGATGGACGGGCTGTTCAAGGTAATGAAAGAATTTTTGGTTTGAAAATAGCAGGAAAAAACACCCCAATATCGGGTGTCTACACAGTGCCTGGTGATAAATCCATATCGCATCGCTCTGTCATTTTGGGTGCGATAGCGGCGGGAACAACGCAAGTTAGCGGTTTTTTGACGGGAGAAGACTGCCTTGCTACCATCTCATGTTTTCGTGAATTGGGCGTAAAAATTGATGTGGCTGGCTCAGATTTGACGATTTTCGGCGGAAATTTGCAATCGCCTGAAAATGTGCTGTTCGTGGGCAATAGCGGTACAACTTTACGCTTGCTTTCGGGACTAGTGGCGGGGCTTGGCTTTTCTTGTACTTTTGACGGAGATTCTTCCATAAGGAAACGCCCTATGAAAAGGGTTATTGAGCCTCTTACGGCTATGGGTGCAGCATTTAATGCCGCAACTGCCCCCCTTTCCGTTGCTTGCAAAAATAAATTAACGGGCATCGAATATACGTTGCCCGTTGCCAGTGCACAGGTAAAATCCGCTATTTTATTGGCGGGTCTATACGCCGTGGGCACAACAACAATAATCGAGCCAACGCCGACTCGCAATCACACAGAAATCATGCTGAAGAATTTTGGGGCTGATATTGAGGTATTGAAAAAACCAGCGGGCAACATGATAAAATTACGGGCAGGTAAACTAAAAGCCCAAAATATTAAAATACCTGGCGACATATCTTCCGCTGCTTTTTTGATTGCTCTGGCTGTGATGACTCCACATTCGCACATTACGATAAAAGAGGTGGGTGTAAACCCCACAAGAACAGGGATAATTCACGTTTTGCGACGTATGGGAGCTGATATATTTTTACACAACGAGCATTTATCTGCGGGAGAACCCATGGCGGACATTGAAGTAAGCGGAGCAAAGCGACTTACAGGCACGATAATAGGCGGGACAGAGATACCCACGCTTATCGATGAATTGCCTATAATTGCAGTGATTGCTCTGTTCGCCGATAGTCAGACCATCATAAAAAATGCCGAGGAATTACGGGTAAAAGAAACTGACAGGATTTCTGCCATTTGCGAAGAATTTAACAAATTTTTTGAAAATGACCCCATTACACCCACATCTGACGGCATGATAATATCGGGGAATCTCAAAAACACGAAAAATACCATACCAGGGAACAATCTCAAAAACACGAAAAATACCATGATAAATGTTTCAAGCCACGGCGATCATCGCTTAGCGATGAGCTTGACCATACTAGCCCTCGCAACAAACACAACAATCGAGCTCAATCAAGCGGAGTGCACCAATATTTCGTTCCCAAATTTTTACAATCTACTAAATCTTGCTTAAAAAAACGAGCGGGTCTGGGGGCGCGCCCCCAGCGGGGTGTGGGGCAGAGCCCCACGGTTTTTGGTTGAAAGGAAAATTGTATTGGATTTGACAAATTATTTTGGAAATATGGTTTTTAATGATGCCGTTATGCGGTCGAAATTGCCGCAGGATATTTATAAAGCCCTGAAAAAAACTATGATTGAGGGCAAAGCCCTGGATTTGAACGTGGCTAATGTGGTCGCAAATGCCATGAAAGAATGGGCAATCGAAAAGGGCGCAACCCATTTCACACACTGGTTTCAGCCAATGACGGGCGTTACAGCGGAAAAACATGACGGATTTATTGCCGTGGACGGAAACGATAAGATAATTCTGGAGTTTTCGGGCGCGGCACTGGTGCGGGGCGAGTCTGATGCGTCGAGCTTCCCGTCTGGTGGCTTGAGGGCAACTTTTGAAGCTCGAGGTTATACCGTTTGGGATATCACGTCCTATGCGTTCGTAAAAGACGGCACACTCTTTATCCCAACCGCATTTTGTGCCTATAACGGCGAAGCACTCGACAAAAAAACGCCGCTGCTCCGCTCCATGGAAGCACTCGATAAACAGGCACTCCGCATTACCCATCTATTCGAACGACATTACAAAAATATTGCCACAAAACGCATTATTACAACGGTTGGACCCGAGCAGGAATATTTCTTGGTTGATAAGGATATTTATCTGAAACGTCCCGATTTAATCATAACGGGGCGGACTTTGTTCGGTGCACCTCCCAGCAAAGGACAGGAAATGGAAGACCATTATTATGGTAGCATAAAACCCAGAATTGCCGCATTTATGAAGGAGGTCGAGGAAGAATTATGGAAATACGGCGTGGCTGCCAAGACGAAACACAACGAGGCAGCACCTGGGCAATACGAGCTTGCCCCGATTTTCACGATTACGAATGTCGCTTGCGATCACAATCAGCTGACCATGGAGACACTAAAAAATGTTGCCGCACGGCATAATTTAGCTTGTATCTTGCACGAAAAACCCTTTGCGGGTGTGAATGGCAGCGGCAAGCACAACAACTGGTCAATGGCGACGGATGCGGGCGTGAATCTGCTTGAACCTGGCGAAACGCCGTTTGAAAACGCCCAATTTCTGCTATTTTTAACGGCAATAATAAAATCCGTGGACGTTCATCAGGATTTGTTGCGTGTCTCATGTGCAAGTGCTGGAAACGACCACAGACTCGGCTCTAGCGAGGCACCGCCAGCTATTATTTCCATATCGCTAGGGGACGAATTGACGGAGATTTTGACTGCCATCGAAACAGGCGAACGCTACCAAAACAAACAGCCCGAAGAGTTGGAGATTGGCGTAACCGTCCTGCCGCATTTTCCAAAAGATACGACAGACCGCAACCGCACATCACCATTTGCGTTTACGGGCAATAAATTTGAGTTCCGAATGCTTGGCAGCTCGTTTTCCGTGGCTGGCCCGAATATTGTCTTAAACACGGCTGTTGCGGACACTTTAATGGAATTTGCCAACATTTTGGAAGAGTCCAAGAGTTTCAAATCCGATCTTGTCAAGCTGATACGCAAGACACTTTCGGCACACAAACGCATCATTTTCAACGGGAACAATTATTCAGAAGAATGGCTAAATGAGGCGGAAAGGCGGGGTCTGTCCAATCTAAAAAACACAGTAGATGCCCTGCCCAAATTGATTGAGCGAGGCGAAGTTTTCACAAAACATGGCGTATTTACAGAGCAGGAATTGCAGTCCCGCTACGAGATTCTGTTAGATAATTACGCCAAAACTATCCACATAGAGGCTCTTACAATGTTGGATATTGTCAAATTACAGATAGTGCCAGCGGTGCTAAAATATCAAAATGAGCTGGCAAATTTAATCGACAAGAAGAAAGCCGATTTTGACAGCTCGCTTGAACGCTATTTTTTGAAAAACATCTCGGAAGAGTCCGCTAGTTTACTGACTAAAATGTTGGATTTGCAGGAGTTGTGTAATGAGAGCAAGCCAACTGCTATTTTGGAATCCGCAAAATTGTATAGCGACAAAATTCTACCCGCTATGCTAGATTTGCGGGCATCGGCGGATAGATTGGAGACATTGATGTCAAAAGAATATTGGCCGCTTCCGTCCTATGGGGATTTACTTTATAGCGTGATTTAGATAAAAACGAATGAGCTTTGTTAAGGAGGGACAAAATGAACACTTCAAAAATTGAAATCAAGGAAAGCTGGATTAGGGTAGAAAATGCAGAGGAAATGGCAATCGGCTCAGTTAGCACGCTGTACCCCGACCATTATGCTATTTTTGAGATAACTAGGATAGTGGACGGGTTTCGTCAAAGAGGCAGAGTGCTTTATTTGCTTGACGATGGGTACGATGCTATAAATTTGCAATTTGATTTCTACGATGAAGGAAACATGAATATAAGAGCGATAGCAGGGGTAGATTTACCATGGCAAATATGACACCAAATCAGGTTGAAATAGCTGAAAACGGGCGAATTTATTACGATTTGTATATAAAGCCTTTTGACGAGGTTACTATGCGGCAAATTAGATTTCAGTATGATACAGGTGCTGATAATTGTTTGTTAGATATTGCTGCGCTAAACAGACTCGGCTACACCAACGACTGGATAAAAACAACAGGAGAACCCAAAAAGGTCTACACAGCCGATTTGAAATTGGTGGAGGAGTGTTTTGTGATAAAACTGCCAAATGTAACCATCGGCAAGCACAGTTGCACCAACTTTCACATAGTAACGTCTTTGTCAGCCAAACTAGCCCCGCTACTGGGCTTGAATTTCATTAAATTTTGCAACTGGTTTTTAGACTACGAAAAAGCCGTTGCCGATTTTAAGCTAATCAGGGAAATTTTCCCGATAAAACAGGGCGATTTCGGTATTCATTTCACGCAGGGAAAGATTTAATACGAGGAGGAAAATAAAATGACAACTTCAAAAATCAAGGAAAACTGGATTAGAGTAGAAAATGCAGAGGAAATAGCAATCGGCTCAGTTAGCACGTTGTACCCCGACCATTATGCCATTTTCGAGATAACTAGGATAGTGGACGGCTTTCGTGAAAGGGGTAGAGTGCTTTATTTGCTTGACGATGGGTACGATGCTATAAATTTAAAACATGATTTTTACGATGAGGGCATTATGAATATACAGGCGATAGCGGGGGTAAATCTACCATGGCAAATATGATGACTAACCAGGTTGCAATCGCCGACAACGGGCGGATTTATTACAATGTGTACATTAAGCCTTTTGATAATGTTACCATGCAGTACATTAGATTTCAATATGATACGGGTGCGGACAACTGTATGCTAGACATTTCTGAATTAAACAGACTCGGCTACACCAACGATTGGATAAAAACAACAGGAGAACCCAAAAAGGTCTACACAGCCGATTTGAAATTGGTGGAAGAATGTTTTGTGATAAAACTGCCAAATGTAACCATCGGCAAGCACAGCTGCACCAATTTCCACATAGTAACGTCTTTGTCAGCCAAACTAGCCCCGCTACTGGGCTTGAATTTCATCAAATTCTGTAGCTGGCACTTGAATTACAAGGAATATTTTGCCGAATTTGAGCTGATAGAGGAAATTTTCCCGATAAAACAGGGCGATTTCGGTATTCATTTCACGCAGGGATAAATTTAATACAAGGAGGAAAATAAAATGACAGCTTCAAAAATCAAGGAAAACTGGATTAGAGTGGAAAATGCAGAGGAAATAGCAATCGGCTCAGTTAGCACGTTGTACCCCGACCATTATGCCATTTTCGAGATAACTAGGATAGTGGACGGGTTTCGTGAAAGGGGTAGAGTGCTTTATTTGCTTGACGATGGGTATGCGGCTATAAAGCTAGAATCCAGTTTGTATAGAGATGGACTAGATGTAAGAACTATAACGGGGGTAAATCTGCCATGGCAAGTATGATGACCAATCGAGTTGCAATAGCCGACAGCGGAAAAATTTATTACAATGTGTACATTAAGCCCTTCGACGATGTTACCATGAAACCTGTTAGATTCCAGCACGATACAGGTGCTGATAACTGTATGCTAGATATTTCACGCCTAAACGAACTAGGCTACACCAACGACTGGGTAAAAACAACAGGAGAACCCACAAAAATTTACACAGCCGATTTGAAATTGGTGGAGGAATGTTTTGTGGTAAAACTCCCCAATATAACCATCGGTAAGCACAGTTGTACCAACTTTCACATAGTAACGTCTTTGTCAGCCAAACTAGCCCCGCTACTGGGCTTGAATTTCATTAAATTTTGCAGCTGGCACTTGAATTACAAGGAGTATTTTGCCGAATTTGAACTGATAGAGGAAATTTTCCCGATAAAACAGGGCGATTTCGGTATTCATTTCACGCAACAAACATAAAAATCCCCCGCCAATCGGCGGGGGAAAATTTTATCTATCTTCTGATATTTACCGTCTGAGTCGCCTCGTCCCAGCTTACTTGCACGCCCAAACTATCAGCTATGTACCGCAACGGCACAAAAGCTCGATCGTTTACTATCATGGGCATTCCCAAGCCATCGGGGAGCGGCGTGTCCAGCGGTAACTGTAAAACTACGCCATTGCTGATTATAACGGCTGTCCTTGCTTCAGCGTTCCAATTTACGTCCGCACCGAATATCTCGGCTATAAGCCGAAGCGGCATCATTGTGCGGTTGTACTCTGGGTCGATAAACGGAGCTAAGCCCTCGCTATCGGTTGTTTGTACGCCGTTTATTGTGTGAGTCGCTTGCCCGATTGTGAAAAACATCTCAATCGGCTGTGGCTGTGGCTGTGGAGCTGACTCGGGTGGAGCGGTAACTACCTCTTCTACGACTATTGGCTCGATTGTCAAGGTAAGTTCTAGGGATTCCACTACCGCCTCGCTCTCTTCATCGTATAAACTTAAAGTTAGGGTGTATGTACCAGCCACATCGTTCGTAACGCCCTCTAAATCAAATGGCATTACTTCGTCCACGACTTCCGCAAATGTCATCTCTGAGACGATTTCTTCGAGTGCGGCAACTACCTCTTCGGGCAATTCGTCCGTTTCGGAAATTTCCTCTTCCGCCGTCTCGTTGTAAATCTCTATCGCAAGCCCCAAAGCCCATTCTGGTGCGGCTGAACTTGCGAAATTTACGCCCGTCGGTAAGCCTGTGAGATTTAGTTGGTATACGCCCGTTGCTACATCTGGCAGGAAAATATCCCACTCGGTGGAATCGTCTACCGCTATTGTGATGGTTAGTGCAATACTACCGTCTTCTTGGATAAAACCTGGTAAAGCTGCCTCTGTTACTTCGGCTGCAACCTGTACAGGCCGTCTGGGTATCCATGGTGTTATCGGAATAACAGGTCCTTCTAGGAAATCATCCTCTGGTTGTTCGAAATGACCGCCGCCGCCAAGGTCTGGTTGCGTGGGTGGCTGTGTGGGTGGTTGTGTGGGTGGCTGCGTAGGTGGCTGTGTCTCTGTTTCCACCAAAAAGACAACGCTTTCGCTTAACGGCGAACTTATGTGAGTTGTGTAATTGCCCACGGCTCTAAGCTGTATCGTGTAACTACCTGCCGAAAGCTCCAAATTTCCAAGGTCAAAGCTAGTGCCTTCCAACGCCAATTCCCTTAACGTGCCGTCCACATAAACGCTATATCCCACCGCTCCAGAAACGGCGTTCCAACTCAAGATTGTGTCAGCTATGCTCAAATTGGTAGGTGCTGGCAATGTCGGAAGCTCGGTGGCTACCACTTCAATGGAAAATGTCATGCTAAGCAGCGAATCGGCAAATCTTGTACCGTCTCCAATCGCCCTTACCTGCAGATTGTGCAGCCCTGCGGGAAGATTCAATTCCTCCAAATCAAAATAATTGTAATCTGCTGTCGCAACCCTTGTGCCGCTTAAATAGATTGCATAACTAGCGGAGCGGGAAACAGCGTTCCAATGGAATACCGTGCCGATCGCATCCAAATGCGTGGGTGTAGGCAACTGAATCTCTCCTAGCTCGCCAACCAACAACGTAAACGGCAGAGAAATTCCACGCCCCGCAACTGTCATCGTCAACACCAAATCAAACTCACCCTCGGGCAAACCATCAGTCGCTGTCGCTCCAAATAGCGTTACACCCTGCGTTACATCAACCGAAATCACGCCATGCCCATCTTCTACCGTCAAAGTCCCCGTTCCGCCATTCTGAATTACAGGACTATTCGCACCCGCTATTGCTGTGCCAAAATCAATATTCATCGGATTATAACCCGAAAGCACCATCGTCCGAGTGTAATTCATTGCATCAGGCCAGGGCATCCTATCCCTTGCCACGCTCCGAGGCACGCTTAACGCTATATTATACGTACCATCCGCAATTCCAGCCACATCAACATCAAACTCCACCGTACCTGCCGTGCGTTCCAAAATTTCATCAGCTTGGAAAATGCCCTCAATCCTCGGTGCGTTGGCGGCGACCGTGTAACTTACCTGTGTCCAGCTACTCACGCCCAAGGCGTTCCCAGCACGTATCCTAAAATTATAAACGCCGCCCCTTTGCAGATTCGCAATAACCCATGGGGCTGTATAGGCTAAATCACTAGGCTGTGGCACATCGGATGCAGAGTAAATCGGGTTGTCGGGGTGTCCGAAATTTGCGTGCGGGAACATAACCTCATAACCCGAGCCGCCTAAATGAACGGCTACCCAGTTGTGCCCGCCGCCTTGCATTACCATATAACCAAAATCGCTCATATCCTGCGTTGCAAAACTGTTCGGCCTTGCGGTGGCGATGTGTGTGGTAAGATTTCTCCACGTCCCATTATCAAGGAATTCTATCTCAAAAAATTCCGCCTGCGGGTCGTTGAAATTCCAGTCTAACGTAAAGGTGTGCGGATAAGTTATCGAACGCAGAGACGGCGTGGGCGAACCCTGCCTGTGCATAATGTATTGCAGTTCGTTAAAGGAAACTTGAAAGCCAGTCGGAGCGGCGGGCGTATGCGAAAAATGAAGAGGCATAACGCCGACACTCGCCTCTAAATGTGCCACCAAAGCGGCAACTTGCCCTGCCGAACCCGTGGGGCGAATATCCAACGGCGAAGTGGACGGCCTAAAATCGCCCTCAAATCCCCAGCCGTGGTTAGCGGCGTTGCCGTTTAATGCTGGAAAACCTGGGTTTACTTCTTGGTCTATCTCTGGTGGCATCAGCATTGTGGCGGTTTGATCTATTATGATACCGATATCCAAATTGGGGTCAAAAGTGCTTGCGGTGGCGGCATCCATTATGTTTGGCTGCATTTGTGCAACGGCGGCTGCAAAATCATTCCACTCCTCCATTGTGCTCCAACCCCGAGCGGTATTTCTGTACCCCAAATCTCCGAGCGGCGGAATCGTCATAGCACCCACGGAGGTAAAATTCTCTCGGCTTAAATTGTCGCCCGTTACGAGAAAACCAGGCCCGTCGCCGAAAAAGTGGTTATGCCCCGTATGCGGTGCAAAGCCCCTTGCGTGGCCGTGCCGAGAACGCAGAAATGGAAAACCTACATTTTCAAAGATATTGCCTTCCGCCCAAATTGTGGCGTTATGTGCCGCACCTATGCCGTATCCCGTGTATCTGTCCGCCAAGCGATAATGCAACGGATGCCCGATAACTTCTCGGAATAGATTGTTGAACATATGCTGATTGTGGTGGCGGGTTCTTGGATTTCTTTCCTGTGCATGGTCGTAGATGTTGCTGTGCAACGTGCCGTAATGCCTGTGTACATTGTTGTCAAGATTCTGATTCTGCACGCCGCCCACGACTAGATGAGTGCCGCGCCCGCCGTTAAAATGATTGTAAGAAATTGTGTAACCTCTGACATTTTGCTCTATATCGACCGAACCCTGCCCCATAGTGCGGTCGGTCTCTTCATCATTGTAGAAAAAGCGATTTTGCCCGAAATGAAAGGTATTGTTGTGTACCCAAAGATTGGTTGTGTTGCCGCTTGCTCTAAAACCCTGCTGGAAAAATTGGTCAACGGCTAAATTCCGATAAACTACATTAACCGCCCCATTTGTGAACATTCCCCAACCGTATAATCTCGCATCATTGCCGACCCCCTCAAAGGTGATTCTGTGAGCTGTGTTGCCTTGCATGGTCATCATACGATTGCCGCCCATAGCATCGGGAGGTAGCACCGCACCCGCCGCCGCCGCTGTGTTTGCAACTCGGTCAAAAGCCCCGACCGTTCCGAGAAAGCGGATTACCAAGGGATTTCCGCCTCGGAAAGCACTATTTATATTAAGGTCGGCGATGGTAAAATTCGCCCAATTATTATGTGAAACGTACATGATGACGGCATCTGGATCGATTCTGCCGTCAGAGAGATAACCGCCCGTTGCGCCGTATAACGCCCAGTCGGTTTGGGCGGAATTGCCCAAAAGCTCATTCGACGGAATAAAAGCCGCCCCCAACCTAGAAAAGCTCTCCGTACGAAGCGAGCCAAAAGCCTCCACCACCGCACCGCCTTGTCGGATTTCTACATCGTAAGTGCCTCGTGGCAAGCCTTGAATGTCTACTCGCCAAATATTGCGGGCGGAGTCGATTTGGCGGATAAGTTCGTTGTCAACCTGCACCCAGCCATTCGCCATGTCCCAAGTGGGGTCGTAGCTTGTGATACTTTCGCCCGTCCGCCAATAATAGGCATTTTGCCCAGGCGTAAGCCGTACGAAAGCCTCGAAAGGCCCAGCACCTGTCCAGGTCGCCCACGCTGTCTCAAACCAAGTACCTGCCGTATCGCCCACGAATGGCGTAATCATCGCTGTTATTGGGAGAAACCCGCTGACGGTTACGGTTGCACTATGTTCGCCCGCCTCGAGTTCGGGGTTTGGTGCTATTTCAAAATAAGCCGCCGCTCCTGGGGCTAGGTACATTATTTGCGTGGTGGAAAGGGAGAAAGCCGTGTCGTTTGATATTGAGATTGAAATGTTTAGGATTTCTTCACGCAGATTGGTGATTCTAACCTGCCTAGGGGGAGTTTCGCCGTCCTCTTCGCCTACCCAAAAAACGCCCTCTCTAACCACGCCGAAATTGATGTTTTCGTGTGGGTAGAGTTCAAGGCTGGCTGGAATGGTTTGCAAAAAGTCCAAGCCGTCCGCCGCCACGCTAAATGCGTATGCTAGGTTGCCTTCTTCGGGTTGGTCGTTTTCGTCTTCGTCTTCGTTGTCGTTGTCGTTGTCATTGTCATCGTCATCGCCGTTTTCGTTGTCGTTTTCGTCGCCGTTTTCGTTGTCATCGTTGTTTTCGTCGTCGTTTTCGTCTCCATTTTCGTCGCCGTTGTCATCGCCATTTTCGCCGTCTTCTTCTTCTTCGGCTGGCTCTTCGTCTTCGTCTTCTTCGGATTCGATTTCTTCCTCATCGGCTATACCCATCTCGTCATTTTCAAGCACGGTGATACTAACGTCAAAGGACTCCGTGCGGATAGGTATTGCTTCCTGCCACTCTTGCTGTTCGTTTACGCCCTCGTTTGCGTACACGAAATTTGCTGAGGTGATTAGCATAACCACCGCTAGCAACATTGCCAGATACTGCTTTGTTCGTTTTTTCATTTTTCTCTCCTCACCTAGATAGGTTTATCGGTTTCCAAACCGATTGTATTCGCCTGTACCCCTGTGGTACGGCTCTCCTCTTGGTTCGGCTATTTTTAGTGAATTTTTTAAACTAAAAACGGCCTCAACGGCCTCAACGGCCTCAACGGCCTCAACGGCCTCAACGGCCTCAACGGCCTCAACGGCCTCAACGGCCTCAACGGCCTCAACGGCC
>JGI24700J35501_10930923_pt1 | contig 48388 bp, 50 predicted proteins | sample TergutTh196P1_FD_35501 | JGI IMG/M metagenome (IMG submission 35501)
GATTCTTTAAACGCTTAAGCTTTTTCTGTTGTTAAGTTGATACTTGATTAACCGGTATCCTCGAGTGTCACCTTAACATGAAAACATAGAAGCCTTGCTCTACCTTTTCATGTTAGGGAGAAACGCTAAACAAATCGTCTAAGGTAGCCAGTTCTTATGACTCACTACCCAGACTCGTATTTGCTTTTAACATCATCTTTTTCAAATCACCGTATGGCTTCATTGCTGGTTGATGTTGCGTTGGCTTCATCTTGCCATCATGGGGATCTTTAAAAAAGTCATTAAACGTTTTAAAATAAGGAACCGTCTTCTTGCCCCGCTGTTTTGTTGCTTTCACTTGCATATTTAACCATGCCTGAATATGTAAATCTCGTTGTTTATCAACCAGTTGTAATTGAACTGCCTTCATCATCAGAAAGTATTGCTTTAATGTCACCCTTCCTAATGTGACAGGGTCGTAAATTTGACAATAACGCATCATTTCTACCTTGAGATCATCTATGATTTGCAGGCTTACAGGACCGGAAGTTATGTCTTCTTGCTTAATTGTCCCAGTTTCTTCATGTTGAAACGGGTAATCGGTGACTTCTCTAATTGTGACAAAAAATCGGTCATCAGTGCCTCAATATCTGCTTCTGTTTCAAGGTATTTCTTAACCTCTTCTTCTTTTACTTTTGTGCCAGTTAACGTACCCGCCATGATCAGATCAACAAGAATCAATGGATTCCCGAGTTCAATTTGAGCCACAACATAGGTTAATCCTTGTCCGAGTTTAAAGCCATTTTGTTCAACATAATACTTTTTATCTAAGTAGTTAATAAAATCTAATCCAAAATATAAGTCATAATCTTTGTTGTTAATTGTTAAGTTCATTGTTTTTTCTCCTCTGAGTTTAATTTTTAATTGAATAAAGGTGGCACTAGACCTTTTCTATGCGTGGCTAGACCACCTTTTTCATGCGTTTAATGTAAGTTAAGGTGCCATGACGATGTTTACTTATCGTGCATAAGCAAGCACCTATCCCGTTTTTGTTGTATCTGAAAATTGGTATTGAACAACAGTTGCTTGGTCTTCTGTTAATGTGGCATTCCCACGCACACCAGCGCCATTTATGGCAACAGATAATGAAATTTCAACACTGTCTTCTGCTCCAGCTGATTCACTCCATTCAGTTAAATAGCCTTGGAAGTAAGTCGCTGGGAATTGATCTCCACCTGTCATTGTTGGCTCTGTTTTGTCGATGTCCCACAGTTCAATTAATTCGCCATCTAAAAATGCTTCATACATCTTCTCACGAACTGCATCATGACTCGCCATCAATGTGGTTAACGAATACTCGACAACCAAATCTGCTAGTGAATTGATGTTTCCATCTTTTGTAATCGTAGCTTCTGCATCTCTCGTCATTGATTTTTCATGGCTGGTTTGGAATGCCATGCGTCCTGCTGTTGCTTCATGGCGTAGTGAATATGGGCGCATTAACATAATGCGGTTTGCACCTCTTAATGGTGTATTTGACATCATAAATTTCTCCTTTACGCGCTCATTTAATTGAGCTTGCGTTTGATTGATATTTCAACTGTTGTTTCATGTCTAACAGTCGATAAAACGACTTGTCGTAAGTGCGTTACGCTTGTGTCATCTAGACTTATTTTTCGATTCAAGTTTCTTTCCTTCAATTTTTTTCCCATCTACGGGACTCGTTTGAAAAGTTCACTTAAATCTTGATGCTATCTATTCAATTGTAAGGTTAGCTTGATCAGAGCCAATCATATCGATATGTGAAAGCGAGTCGATTGCTTGCTTTCTGATAACATTTTAGCACATGACTTGCTTAAAAAGGTCGCATACAATTTTACATTTTACAAATACAAATTTTTATTTCGTTTGAGACGTCGAATTTCTCCCGATTTATACCCATTACAAATCAGGGATTATCATGATTTAGTCGTCGAATTTTCAATTGATTTATGACTTTATTATATATTATAAGGAATGATTTAAATGTTAAAGAAATTTTCACTATTTTTCACTGCTTTGCTGTTTGCTATACTTTTCAGCTCATGCTCTGAACAGATACATGACGATGCAATTTATGATTTGGTTTCAATAGAAGTAATTTTTGATGGTGAGTATATTGTCGAAACGATAGAAAACAACCATGCTAATGATGTTCATTTATCTCACCCAATTCTAGAACAAAAAGTCGATAATGAGTGGGTTCTTATCCCTGCATATCTCTGGTTTGATTTTGAAGACGAAGGTGTTATGGTTTCTCCAAATGAAATTAGACACTTTAAGTCTTCTGTGCCTACCTTAGAAAATCCAAGCAATGGTTACTTTAGATACAGTAGGCAGGTAAGAATAGGTGATTCAGACGATATTAATTATTTAAGAGACGAATTTTCAATTCCGTTAAATTAAATGATTTTAAATTTCTACCAAAAAAATCAAGAAAAATTAAAATTACATTTTTTCTTGATTTTTCATTATGATGTTGATTTACCACAAGTTAAGTCGTAAATCGCGAACTACAGGTGCAATGGCTACGTAAAATCCGTTTGATCTCGCATGAACTCCCACCACTCGATTTTGATTGCTTGTTTTTTGATAACAGTTTAGCACATGGCTTGCTTAAAAAGGTGAAGTGATTTTTGACTCTTAATTTTTTAAGGTAATTCTTTAACTTGTATTGTTTCTAACAAAGGTTGATCCAGTTCGTAAAGCAAGTCATTAATTATATGCAAACGTTCAAAACCCGACATCTCTTTTAAATCATGATCTAACAAGTAACAAATTAAAAGATCAACCGGTAACGAAAAACTTAAACAATATCCAGCTGCTCGCAAACACTGTTGAATTTCTGATAAACTCAAATCCATTGTTATAAATAAAGCAAGAATCACCTCTTTTCGTAAGTTCTCACCTTGCTTTATTCGATAAAATGTCGCTTTATGCATGCCTACATGTTCGTACAAAATACGCTGTTTACCTTTCCAAGTAGCTAATTTTTCATTAAATATTTTAGAAAATAATTCATTATTCTCATCTTGAAAGTATTCTGTTAATCTTGCAAGACCAGCTTTATTGGCAAGCTGTTCTGTTTCTAGTGCAGTTAATCCAAATAATTCTGCTGTATGTTCAATAACACAGTGCTTTTTAATTACCTGAGTCATCATACTATTAGAGTGTTTACGCCAATAATACACATTTTGCCGAGAAATCCCTAACTCTTTCCAAATCTCATCCAATGTGCAATTATGCTTGCGCTTATGTTCAACCGCTAACCGATACAAAGCATCCGCAAAGCTTTCCTCACAGGTTATGTCACGTTCTTTTAACCATTGTTTCATTTTTATCTGATTCATCTTTGATCACCTTTCTACAAAACTTGCAGAAAGGAAATCACATCAAAGATAATAGGTGAAAGGTATGAAGACATACTTTCAAACCTCCTTCTGCAAGTTAGAATTTTCTAAACTTTTGAAAATCCAACTTGCAGGCGGTGGCGATCGACAGTTTGGAATAAAATGATGCAATAGAAGTACAAGCATGGCTTTCTCCTCTAAAAACACTGAAACGTCATCATCCCACTAAAATCCCATTAAAAAGCAGTAAAAGAAAAACCCATGCAACTTCTCTTTCACTGCTTCACATTAAGTTTAAAAATGGATTGGTCGGTTTTGATCAGCCAGTAAATGGAGAAACCAGGTAAACTCACAACATCATCTTGCTCCTTCTTTTTTAGATTTTTTACATCTTGACAGCATACAGTATTTTATTTTTTAAGAATAAACGTGTTCGTTGTATCGAAATAAGACTTTTTTTTGTTGAAAAATTCATTAAAAAGCTTTATTTTTTTACGATAACTGTTATAATAATCATCATATAGTTAAAAATCTCAATGCCTCATCGACCGCTATATCATAACAAAATAAAAGCGAAAAGTAATTGTTGTGCTTTTGGCGTGTTTTTGGACTGTTTTTGGCGTTTTCAACAGATACTCATTCACAGTCAAAAACGAAGGCGTATCAGAAAGAGGGTGACTCTATGGCTAAATACAATATTTCAACATTCATTCCCATCATCCAAAGTGGCTTAGTCGAACATAATAAACAAGAAGCTGCAGGTAGACTTTTGTTAGATGCCATCGCCATTGACGTAGAAGTCGACATCCCTGCAGAAACAATTTCAAATCTAGTCAATCAAAAAATTGACGTCCATCACAAAATAAAAAAAGCCTCCGCTAGACCCGAAGTCATGGAAGCAGCAATTGAATACTTTGAAAGTGAAGTCTTGACTGACCTCAATCCAAACTTAACAGACGACATTTGTACAGAAATCCTTCGTTCATTAGCGCAAGATCCTTCTGTTTCCCCTAAAAAGCGTGAAGAATTAACATCACTTTATCACGAAGGCGCGCTTAGTCAATTTCTCACCAAAAGCTATTTATATGCGATTAATCGACCTAATAAAATCAATAAGCCTAGAAAAACGAAAAAGAACGACGCACTTACAAGTGTAGATGAATTCCCCCTCATTTATGAAGTTAACAATAAATGTCCACTTTGTGCTGATCCACTGGTCAAAAAAGTCAAAGAAAAAACGATTGAAAAGTACAAAATCGTCCATATCTTCCCCCTTGATTTAACCCCCGAAAAAACACACGCATTTCAAGAAGTGAAGCAACCTATCGAGGATTTAACAGCCAGTGAAAACAAAATCGCCCTTTGTATCGATTGTGCCGAATCCTATCAAATTGATACAACCCTTGAAGAATATGCCTCATTACTAAAGATCAAAGACACCTACACAAAAAGCTATCGTTTACAACAAACATTGAATGGGATGGCATTAGAAGATGAAATTAAAGAAGTGATTCATGCATTAGCAAAAATCACTTATGTAAACCAGTTGCCCCCTTTTTTGTCCTTAGAAGCCCTTGAAATTAAAAAGAAAATTCACCCGAAACATGTGATGCTCATTGATGATTTAACAGGAGATGTTTTAAAATACTATCGATTTATCGAACACACTTTTTCTCAAATCGGCAATTTCAATCTCATCGCTTCTGAAATCCAGGCCACCTTTTATCAAATCGAAAAAGACTTTTCCGATCAAATTGAAATCAAAAATCACCTAACGGAGTGGATGTTAACAAAGACAAAAATGCCACATCAAAACCGCCGTGCTTGCGAAATTATTGTTGCTTTTTTTGTCCAAAATTGTGAGGTGTTTTATGAAATTCCCAGATAAAGTGACCCCTTATAAACAGAGCGTCATTGCTAAATTTCCGATTGTGCTTGAAAAATTACAAAAAGAAAACATGACACCAGCTACTTTATACAAAAAAGTGAAACGCCACATAGACAATACTTCCGAATTTACAAACATTTTAACTTGTCTTTATGCCCTCAATAAAATTGACTTCATTGATGAGGAGGTGCTCTACCATGTTGAAAACCATCCAGTGCGACAAGTTTATTGAAAACGATCAAATTCGACCACCCATCGTTTTTAAAGCCGGTCTTAATACCATTCTTGGTGACGAATACGCTTCTAATTCAATTGGAAAGTCTACTTTCCTGATGATTCTAGATTTTGTTTTTGGCGGCGACGATTATGTGAGGAAATCCATTGACGTTCAAGCACATATCGGCCCTCATCACATTGAATTTTCTTTTGAATTTGAAGATGGCATGCATTACTTTTCACGTTCCACCGATAACTTTTCAATCATTCATGTTTGTAATGCCAACTATCAAGTTGAAAAGAAAATATCAAAAGACACCTATACAACATTTTTAAGCCAAAAGTTCAATTTAGATTTACCAGATCTCACATTGAGAAATGCCATTGGTCGTTTCTTTCGCATCTATGGTCGTGAAACATTAGATCCTAAATACCCCCTTCAACAAGCCATACGAGAGCCACAACAGATGGGGATCGATGCCTTATTGAAACTATTTGATCGCTATGAAGCAGTTAAAAGACAAAAAGAAGTAACAGCAGAAGCAGTACTAAAAGAAAAAACATTCAAAAGTGCACAAAGGTATCATTACTTGCCTTCCGTCAGTAATAAAATTCAATACACGAAAAATGAAAAACGCATCCTTGAACTAGAAGCAGAGATCAAGCGCTTAATCAAAGAAAGTACACATGGATTCTCCCAACTTGAAACACTCCAAACAGAAAGTACATTAGAACTGCAACAACAGTTAAAAGTTGAAAAAAGACACTATATCAATCTGATCAATGAGTTGAACACCATGGAAAACAGGCCTCATAAACAAAATGCCTTTCAAAAAGATTACGATAAATTGCAATCCTTTTTCCCAGGCATTGACATGCGGAAGCTTGAAGATATTGAACGTTTCCATCATAAAATGGGTCAGATCTTGAAAAATGAGTTTAAAGAAAAAACCGCCAGCTTGCAAAGCATGATTAACTTGTCTGCCGAACGCATTGCCCAATTAGAACTGAAAATCACTGAAATTGGAAATGCCCCTCATCTCACCCAGGTCGTCTTGACTAAACACTACCAAAAGCAAAAAGAACGAACCCAATTGCAAGCAGCCAATAAAAGCTACGACACATTAGAAACTTTGAAACGAGAAACAAAACTGTTAAAACAACTTTTAGATGAACTCACTTTAGAAATCATTTCTCAGACCGAGACAGATATCAATGCAGTTATGAACAGCTTAAATAAACACATGAGCAACAGTAAAACGGCACCTCATCTTACCATTAGAGACGCTAATCGCTATACGTTTTCCACGCCTAATGACCGCGGGACAGGTTCCGAGTATAAAGGACTGATTCTATTTGATCTCGTTGTATTGGCTTTAACTAGCTTACCGTTACTCGTTCATGATTCAGTCCTTTTAAAACAAATTGAAGACCGCACATTGGAGGCGATTTTACGCCTTTATACCCAGACCCAAAAGCAAGTCTTTATTGTACTAGATAAACAAAGCTCTTTCTCCAAAGACATGCAATCGATCCTAGAAAAAACGGAAGTCCTTCGCCTATTTTCTGGTGGTGGAGAATTATTCGGAACCGCTTGGAATAAAAACACCCGGTAGAACTTAAAAAACTTCTGTTCATAACAAGTACGCTAAAAAAGAGAAAAAGTATAGAAAATTAGATAATTTATTTAGATTAAGAAATTTATAAATTTTTTTATAAAGAAATGAGAAAAAAAACAAAATAACACTTGTAAGTTAAGTTAAAATCTGGTATAGTTTTACATACAGGGGGGAAACTAAAAAAAAGGAGTTTTCTATCATGAACAAAAAGAAATTTTATGTACACAAACTCGCAGCTTTTTTCCTTGCAATTGCCCCTTTTACAATTATAAATAGCCATACTGCAAGCTTTGCTTTCGGAGAGCCTGAACTACCAGCTAAATACCAAAAATAAAAAAGATACCTAACATACAGTTAGGTATCTTTCTCATTTAGATAAAATTTTGATTGTCATATCAAGATAATAAAGCTTATACTCAACATCATAGTAATGATCTGCCTTGAGCTGTGCTTTAAATCTTTGATCACGATAAGCTTCGACTTCACGTTTTAACTTGTAGAGTCCTTGACCACACCCCACTTGCTCTTTCGTGCTAAACCCTTTTTTAAAAAGTCTATCTAACTTTCGATCAGACATTTTTTGACAAGCATTTTTAACCGAGAGTTCAAAGTGATTTTTACATACATTCAAATAGACGAAAATAGGTCCGTCTAAGCCATGTTCTAACGCATTATCAAATAAGCTTCCCAACATATAAACAACGCTTCCTAAGCTGACAATCTCATGATGCTCATAATAACCAATATCTAAGTTAAGTTGATTGCTCCTTTCACTGATCACCAGTTTTTCTTCTAATACTTTCCCAAAGTTTTCTTCATAACTATCTGAAACCTCTATAACGTCAGCTCTTCCGGTAATATATTGTTTCAGTTCACGAGATAAAGCCTTAATTTTTTCATGTTCATCATCTGCTTCAATGGCTAAATAAAGACCAGCAAACTTATTGACCAAATCATGATAACGATCAGATGTTTGATCAATTTTTTTTTGAGCCATCATGACAACACTAAAAAAAGCAGACAAAATCAGGATGATTAATGTCACAAATAAGAACACCTGATCAAAAACGTTATTCATATTAAATTGAAACATGATTAGCAGGGCATATACAATAATGTACAGACAGATAAGTCCAATGATTAAAATCAACCGCTGTTTAATCATTGAAAAAAACTCATAAAGGGAAACTTTCCAACATAATAAGGAAAAGACAAAAAAGATGATAAATTGCATAACTAATAGTGTAAGCTCATCATTCATCTCCCACACCCCAAAAAGCCAGCCAGTCAATGATTGAACAGTAAATAAAGTTAAAAATATGGCTACATGGATAATAAAAACATCAAATAACTTGCGTCTTGTTGCAATCTTAATAACCAGAAGTGAGATGACAATTGCAAGCATACGTACTATTAACGCGTCGTTTCCTACATGATAATTGATAATACTAAATATACCTGAAAATAGTAGAATGAAAATATGATGTCTCCATTTCTTCTCTAACTTATGATCACCACCTAAATTATGACCCATTAAATACATAATGATATAGTCAATTACATTGGTAACGAATAAGATACCCAACCAAGCATGGTTCTCGATCATCTTTTAACACTCCTATTTCATCCGTCCAAACAACAAGCCAACCGATTCACGATAAGTTGTTCCGATCGACGATACTTGTTTAACATACTTTAAATGGAGTTCATTCACTGCGCCATCATAATGAATCACATAATCAGGATTCACAGCCGTACTTTGATGAACCCTAATCAAGCCTTGAAACTCTGGAAGTAACTTCATGAAATCTTCCATTGATTGCATCGGGAATTCTTGTATGGACGTATCCTCCGTTTCTTTATTGTAACATGTCAGCTTAATTCGCTTAGCTCGTTTAACCGTTTCAACTTTAACAACTGTAAAAATAGGAATCCGATAACGCTCTTTTCCATCTCTAAGAACCAAAACAGGCTCTTTTCTCCTTTTCGATTTCTTCAGATTAGAGTGAATCCTTGGCAAAATATCCTTCGCTTTAAACGGTTTTTTCAACACTAAAAATAAATCCAATTCATTGTTTAACTTCATATGTAGCTTTTCTGTTGTATGAGAAGATGCGACCATGATTGGAACATCTTCATCTTTTTCACGAACTTCACGGGCAAAATCAATCCCACTCCCATCTGGAAGCTCAATGTCTAAAATGTATAAATCAATTTGATTGGTCGTTTTCATTTCGCATGCTTCTTCAATGGTATAAGCTGACAATATGCGTATGCCTTCTCCTAACCCCGCTTTTAATCCCACCGATATTTCTTTGTTAATCACTTTGTCATCTTCTAAAAATAAAATAGTTTGCATTACTTTTTATCCTCCTGATAAATTTTTCAAATTCTTATGACAGAATTTAAATCTATAACAACTATTTTATCACATTTTATTTAAATTTCCACCATTTTAGATCATTTTCAATCATTTTTCATCAAAAATTTAAAGGGGATACTCTAAAACAGTTAACAAAAAAAGCCCTCAAAGGAACTTGAATCGCTTATGAGGCACTTCTTTTTTATACCATTTATATCTATTATTTATTTTTCTCTATGATTATAGACAATATAAGATAGGAAAGCAATTATAAAAAAGAATAATAACGTTTAGAGTAAAATGAAGCAAATGTGATGCGCTGATCCGTTAAGAAATCTCTCATTGAAAATATACTTTTACAACTTTCGATCTATCTAGTGCAGCAAAACGTAAGTAATAGCCCATATTGACGTGTATCATTTTCAAATACAAGGAAACGAGGACGACTCGTACCAATATCGGTACGCAAGGACGAGTTGACGCAGTAGTTGGAAATGAGACGCATGAATAGCGGTGGTTACTTATGTTGTGCTGCACTAGCCTTCAGATCTCCTTTCCTAGCTAAACAAAGTATACCACAAATTTCTTCAAAAATTTCATAAAACGGTCAAACGAACGTTTCATACCGCCAAACGACCCTTTCAAAATTTGATTCGTTTTCAATTTAACGCAAAACACCTTTATATCCTTTCCAAATGACATTTATAGCATTTTTTCGAAATAAAAAGACAACTTTTGTACTTTTAAACAGGTAAATTCCTAATTTGTAAACGTCAATCAATAGATTAAAGCGTTTTTCACGACTTTGAATACAAAAAAAGTAGGTGACTCAAGTCAGCTACAGGAAATAAATTCTATTTTAATTTCATTGGATATGTGATAAAGAAAGTCTTTAACACTTGGAATCATTTTTTCAATTGGCTTCTCAAGATGAGTTTCTAGCACTGGCGTGCCGTAGTAAAGCTCAAAAAATAGCTCAGGATTCTTATTAAATGTCGTAGTAATGAGCCTATTTATTCCATTAAAGATAGATGAATATTGAACAAATGCAACTTCTTTAAAAATAGTCGTTAAAGATTTACCTTCTGGTTGATTAATGTCATTAAGTAGATGAAAAAGTGCATTTACTAAATAACCATAAGCCCTCTTTTTAGAGTCAAAGCCAAACATGTTTAACTTTTCATGTATCATCTGCTTGAGCGCTCCGTCGGGAAGCAATACTTTAGTAGTAGAATACTTGTCACGATCTCTTTTATTTTCTTCAAAAGAACAATTCATTTCTTGTTTGATTCCAATCATATCATTAAAATAAGCTAAAACTAATTCATGCTTATAACGATGACCTTTCTCTAAGTAAAAGCATTTTTTTGTATTTAGAAATGCAACCACTCTTTTGCTAATATAAGAAGTAACAACAATTAATACAGGATCACCTTCAGAGTCCAGTTCTGGTTTTAGATACTTTAAAACCTCTAAACCTAATTCACCTTTCAGTTGAATATCAAGAACGATACCATCAGGTTGAAGTTTATCTATCGTATTAAGTGCATCTTCAACATTGTCGACAATGGGAAGAACGTGATAACCACCCTTCGTTAAGCAGTCTTCAAGCTCTTTTGCAAAGCTAAAGTCATCTTCTATGATTAAAATTTTCTTACGCTCAGACATCTCCCACACTCCTTTTAGTAATTATTGTCAATCATTCTAACAGAAATAATGACAGTAAACAACGCTTTTCTGCAAAATAATATCAGAAAACGTTTTTATATTCCATGTGACTTTACTTTGATTCTCTATGTAAAACGTGTTGCAAATGATCATGTCTGGTCAATCTTGTCAAAAAATGAGAAATGTTTTTGTGCCTTTTCATGAAAATGAGAAAAAATGAGAAATATTTTTATGCTTTTTTCCATGAAAATGTTGAAAATGAGAATTTTTGTATAATGAATGTCGATTTTTTTTATGGTATAATATGGTATAATATTATTTATCGATGCATTGAACATGCGTACTTGAATAGACTGACGAGTCTTGGATGGTACGAGAAGGAGGTTAAAGGATACTTCTGTGATGTTTTCTTTCGTACATTATTTCTAGAGAATCACACAGAATCTAAGCTTAAAATCAGCGTTAATTGTTGAAAACAGTTTAATGCTAGACAAGTTATACAATTTGTTTAGTTGAAAAAGGAGAAGATAATATGAAAGTTAAAAACAAAAAAGTAAAAAAAGGTATAGTAGTTGCACTGTTAGGGATAGCTTTGGCTGGGGCTGCTGTTCCAGTAGCAGCATCATGGGATACAAGAGCAGGATGGCATTCTTCAGAGATCACTGTGCCACGTAATGGATGGTGGACTACTACGGATAGGAGAGCAACTTCTAATACACAACAAGCACGAGTTAATCGTCCAACATATAATGTTGTTAGCAATATACAAAATACCAACGGTCGGAACTTATCATCGAATCAAACACATAATTCAAATCAAGATATTACACAGTCACATAATACATCAGCTAGTGGCTCTATGATAAGAGGAGCATTCCGCTCATCAATCATAAATCAGCGTACCAATACAATAAATTTAAGTTGGCGACCATAAAACACAGTTAAAATATAGTAAATTAAAAAACTTACTTTGAAAAACTAATTTTTATCAAAAAGTCAATAACCATACATTTGCTATTTGTCTATTATATAAACTATGGGCAAATAGCAATGTCGTACATAGAAGCAAATAAAAAGAATTAATTTTGTTTCTATGTACGACAAGAAAAGTATGGTTCATGGAAAACAGTAATACAGTATTGGAGGAAGTTAAATGAAAGCAATATTACAACAGAAATTAAAAAAGTTGATTTCTAAAAAATCTACATGGTTAATTATCATTATTTATTTAACAGTAGGTATTGGAAATTACTGGTTTATTCATAGCGAGCATCCTTGGGCAAATCCATACTTTGAATTTAACACTTCATTTTTTGAATACTTTGTTCTGATTCAGGGTGGTGGCTCAGGCTTTATGTTTATCTTACTTCCTTTGCTGGTGACCTTATCAACTGGAGATTCTTTTATTAAAACGAGGAGATCTAGCATTTTATCGTATGGTTTAATGCGAACTAATTTAGTATCATATATTCGTAATGAAGTTCTTTCTACAGGAATGATTAGTTTTATATTTGTTGCTTTATGTCAATTTCTATTATTCTTTTTTAGTTTGTTTTTCACGCAAATTGCAATAGTTAATGCTGAGCAAGGGATGATCATTTACGCTGTCGAGTTATTAAATGCAGCTCCCCTTATTTACATTTTATTAATTATTTTTAATAGTTCACTGATGGCATTCTTCTTTAGTACATTTACAATTGGTTTGAGCATCTTATTCAAAAGCTTATACAGTGCGATATTGCTACCTTACTTGATTTTTATTGGATTATCAGAAATGATGATGACAATGCCTTTGATTACACCTTTTTATGGAAAATGGTTTTACAACCTTGCACCTTTAAATATGGTCGGTGGGTATATATGGCTAACATTTTCAATATTTGCTGTACCCATGTACTGGTTGGTTTTAAATGCAGGCGCATATGTCGTTGTTGCAAACTACTTTAAGCATGCATTTAGAAAAGAAAAACTTTTATTAATTTAAGGAGCTAAAAGACTATGCAAGAAAATAGGATCGAATTTAGGAATGTTACAAAAAAAATTAAAAAACAAGAAATTATTAAAGATATCTCATTCACTGTAAAAAGAGGAGAAGTTGTCGGTATTATTGGTGAAAATGGATCTGGAAAAACAACAGTTCTACGCTTAGCTTCAGGATTGAGTTATCCTACAAGTGGAGAGGTTAGCGTCAATGGAAAAATAATAGAAGCAGGAAAATCAGGAATTTTACCAGAAAACATTGGTATTCTCATAGAAGCACCGACATTTATAAAAGAGCTAACTGGATTTGATAACTTGAATTATTTATCAAAAATCCGAAATGAGATTACAAAAGAAGATATTATCAAAGCAATGGAGCAAGTCGGACTGGATCCAAAAAATAAAAAGAAAGTAGCTACTTACTCGCTTGGTATGAGGCAAAGGTTAGGGATTGCTCAAGCAATCATGGAGAAACCCAATATCATTTTATTTGATGAACCAACTAACGGATTGGATCTTGATGGAATAGAACGATTTGAAGAAATTGTTACGACATTAAAAAAACAGGGAACTAGCTTTATATTTGTTTCCCACAGCATGGAAGAAATTGATAAGCTGTGCGATAGCGTATTTAAATTAAAAGATAAGCGGATTATTTTGCAGGAAAGGATGAGAGATTGGCATATTGTATTGAATAGTCTAGAAGATGTTGAAAGAGTCTCTCAATTAAGAAAAAATGTTAAAATAACTGATCGATATGATGGAAAGCCAGCCATCGTCATACCATTTAAAGTGGATGAAGATATCAAGATATTTTTTGATCAATTAAAAATTGATTATAAAGTGCTAGTCGGTGAAAATAATGATAAATTTTGAAATACTGAGATATTTAAAGTGTAAATGGATTAGAATTTTACTTGTTATATGTTTGCTATTTGTAACAGCAGCATTTAGTGTGCAAAATGTATATCGGTTCCTAATTATGTCAGAATTGTTGACAGCGTATGATTTGTTTACAATCTCAGATTATATTGTAGGGACATTTAACTCAGCTCAATTTATGATGTATTTCATCCTTCCTGTTCTATTTTCAATTTTGGTTGCAGATATTATTAGCGCAGATTTGGATGAAAATTTAGACCAATTTTTTTTTACAAGACTTGATAACAGGCTGTCGTATGTCTTTGTGAAAATAAAGATGATTATTTTATTCGCTATTGTTTTCACAATTTTGTTTTTAGCTGTCTTATTAATAACAGGCTCATTTTATCATATCTCATTCACGACTAATCATCACCACTATTTATTTCTAGCCAATCAAAGACATCATGTTTGGGTATATCTATATGTCGCATCCTTTTTTATATTAGGGCTTATTCTTATTGGAATGATTGTTGTCACCTTATCAATTTATCTAAAAAATGCTGGTGTTTCAGTCGGGATTATTGTTTTACTTGGATTTATGCATAATATTTTTTATGTTATTGGTTTCGATGGTGTACTGGCTTGGTTACCATTTTCACAATATCTATTTGGACATCGCAATTATTTTATGCCCTTCGGATTAGATGTCCCTTATTTCACCACCTTGTTCTCTTTAATGTACATGATAGGTGGTAGTGGAATTTTGTCGATACTGATGACAAAAAAAATAAGGAACATGGATATCGGACTGGGAAAGGAATGATGAAAATGCTACCCCTCTTGCAAATAAGATCTATTTTTAATAAAAAGTTCATTCTGATACTATTGAGTGTACTCCTGTTTATTACCTTACTGCAAGCATTGCGGTTAAGACAGTATTTCTTAGTTTATGAACTAGATGGCACTATTTTGGACTTTCTTTTCTTTACATTGGGAGCGAGAGAAAATCCTACCCTATTCACATTTATATTAACATGGACAGTTCTTTCAATTTTTTTCTTGTATGTTTCGTTCCTATCAAAAAAAGTAATTGAAGACTTTGCAGAGCTATTATTATCTAGGGTAAAAACGCGTATAAAATTATGGTTTTCAATTTGTATCACCCAGTTTATTTTAAGTGTCATCCTATTTTTAGCATACGGAACAATTGTTATTTTTATCGGTCGTTATTTTTTTGGAATGGATCTGTCACCTAGTGAATATACAGTTGTATTTTATAGTGATTGGCTTGATATTAACCCTTTTCTATTCGTTAAAATGTGCTTAGTATTTATTAGTGGTTTACATGCGCTGTTTATGATTGGACAATTTATTTTGTTGGTATTCGAAAATAAAGCGAAGTCAATTATGGTTTTCATTTTAATGATGATGACTGGAAGTATTTTGTATGTCTATACGAGCGTTCATAGGATTTTCGCATTGTCATTGTATGTTAGTATGATTTCCTTAGGGAAGGACGGAATTTTATTAGGCATACTGGTAAACTTAGGTATTGTTATTTCATTAGTCTTATTTGGTTGTCTACAAATCAGAAAAAAAGATCTTTAGTTAACTTCAATGACGCTTTACTGCAAAATAATATTAGAAAACGTTTTTATATCCCATGTGACTTTACTTTGTTTCTCTATGTAAAACGTGTTGTAAATGATCATGTCTGGTCAACCATTATCAAAAAATGAGAAATGTTTTTGTGCCTTTTCATGAAAATGTTAATTTTTGTCTAATGAATGTTAATTCTTTATATGGTATAATGTTATTTATCAGTGCATTGAACATACGTACTTGGATAGGCTGACGAGTCTTGGATGGTACTGGAAGGAGGTTTTAAAGGATACTTCTGTGATGTTTTCTTTCGTACACTATTTCTAGAGAAATCACATAGAATCTAAGCCTAAAATTAGAGTTAATTGTTGAAAACAGTTTAATGCTAGACAAGTTATACAATTTGTTTAGTTGAAAAAAGGAGAATAGAATCGTATGAAAAATAGAAGCAAATATTTATTAGTGTCTTGTTTATCTTGTGTATTTTTATTAAGTGGTAATATACTAGCCGTTCAAGCATCGCCTCTCATATCTCCAACAATGCTCAACGCTGGTCCTGATGGATTTACGGCTCAAATAGCAATTGTCGGTCATAATAACAGTTTACCGATATATCGTCTAGCGAGAGGAACACGTATTCTAAATGGTGCAAATAACATTACTGTTAGAGCTCGACTTTATCGTAATGGTAGAGAAGCCATTAGCTCCCACCTTGCAACAGGGAATACTTCTGTAACAGTTCAAACACCTACCTATACCGAGCATACAAATGGAACTTTCACAGCATCAGCCCGCGCTAATTAATAGATAGGTTTAAGATTCAGATTATGAATAATGGTCTTATTTTTACTCATTTTTATAAAAATGAGGCCATTATTTAAATTTAAAAACAGAGTGTGATAGTATGCTAAGAAAGCAAAAATTATTTGTTATTTTTAGTTTATTTTTAATGTTAAAGCTTTTTATTTTTTTTTATTTTCAATATTTAATAGCAGAGCAGATGCAAATGTTGGTATCCAATCATCTTTACAGTACTTGGCATGTCGTGTTAAATGAATCCGCTGCATCTATTTATGATATTTCTGAATTACTACCAAGCGGTAGTCGTCTTTTTTTTGAGCACACCCAGGACGGAAATGTACGTACAGTTTATCAAACAAATAATTGGAAACCCCCATTAACAGAAGGTCAATTTTTTGATCAACATACAGCGGACTTTCAAGCCGTTGTAGGTAGAAATGTAAGGGACAACATGAATGAATCCCGCTATTTTATCATAGATGATTTAAAGTATGACATCGTTGGAATCATTGGAGCAGATTTCCCTTCTCCGCTAGACAATCTCGTTTTATTAAATCATGTTTCAAACACGCCCTCCCTTCCTATTATTCGTCGGGTCATAGACACAGATCAACCTGGGATCGTCAGACAAATCATCGAAAATTTTAGTGGATTTTTAGCAGATGGGTATCAAGAACCAGATTTGATTTTCAATCATCACATTTTTGGACAACTCATACGAGTCAATGTTATCCTGATTTCTTTCTTTTTAATCATTCTGATGACCTATAGCTACTTTAAATTGTTTAAACGTGATCATTATATTTACTATTTGTTAGGAAAGCAAAAATATAAGATTGGACTCCGCCATATCCTTATACTCACATTCCTCTTTTTTTCTAGCTTATTCGTCATTAAAACAGTTGATTTAATCGTTGGAGATCAAATTATTTTGAACAATTTTTTTCTTTATTTCATGATTTGGATCATGATTTGCACAATCTATACAGTCATTTTCCTCATAAACAACATAGCTGGAGGGATTTCAAGTGGAAATAATTAAACTACTTTATTTTTCCTTACGAAAAAATGGTGTCCTTCAACTTTTAATTGCTGTCTTCACTTTTTTTAGCCTTATCTTTTTAATTACTTTATTGCGTTTTTCTCGTCACCATGATCAATTATTAAATGACATAAGTGAGAGAAACGAATTTTTTGAAAATGTCCAAGTATTTCACTTAACAGATGGTCACGGTGGCTTTTTTTATGGAGCAGAAGTGCATGAAGAACCGATTTTTTTACAAGCAGACGGCTTGGAAAGGATGAAAGAATTTCACTACAATCTACGTTTAAGTAATGAATTTTATGTTGCATCCGCTCATACTGGGATGTTTCTTGAAATTGATGCAAGTCAGTTTTTAGGTGGAGAAGCTTTTCACTTTGGCTATGAATGGGGACTTACAGGTCCACTTGCAGATGGACGGGGCAACTACTTTTATCAAATAAAAGCTGCAAGCCTCGATTATGCCGCTTGGAACTTATCTTCGATGGAAATGAAGCATGGTCGTGCATTTCAAGCTGAAGACTTTAGTTTGTTTTCTGGTCGAATTCCTATCATCTTAGGTTACCAATATGCAAATTATTATGAAATTGGCGATTTAATAACCATGTATTTTCTTGCTTTTCAATTCGACTTTGAAGTCATTGGTATTTTAGCTGAAAACCAGCGATTGTTTAATGAAGTCACAGGTACATATCTTGACTATTCGATCCTTAAACCACTGATTTCTTTCGGAAATCCACTAAACGAAGAAGAGAGAAGGTTTCAATCAATTTATTACAATAATAAGTCTCTATCTGCTTATATTTTTGTTGATGACACACCAGAAGCTGTTAATCAGATGCATAATATCATTTATACAGCAGCTGCGCATTTAAATATCCCTTACTCATTTTCAATGACGGATCACACATTTGTTCTTCATGGTGAAATGGTTAATCTAATTCATCATCACACAGGTGTTATTCATCGATTGTTGATCAATTCGATTTTACTGATTGCGCTGATCATTTTATTTTTATCCACGATTAAATATCATCGACAAAAATCTGTTTATCAGGTGCATGCTTTATTAGGTATTTCTAAATCTAAGCAATGGTTAGCTCTTTTACTAGAAAATTTAATTTTTAACGGTCTTACTGTTTTCATTGCTTTATACTATTCTGTTTTTTATAGCGGGATTATGTATACAAGTTATCAACGTGCCTTCTTTTCTACTTATGACATATCCAGATGGCCCATCTTTTGGGAAGCTGTGATTTTTGATTCTTTTAGTTTTTATCATCTCTCTTTACAGCCTGCTTTAAGCTATAGCCTATTTTTACTTCTCGTTTCAATCATATACCCTACTATTAAAATTCATCAATTGTATAAAGGAGTTCGTTCCAAATGATAGCATTAAAAAACATCACAAGAACATACAAAGTAGGACAACACAAACGCTGTGTTTTAAACGATCTTACACTAGAGATCAAAAAGCATGAATCTATTGTAATTGAAGGACGTAGTGGATCTGGAAAAACAACGTTACTAAATATTCTAATCGGGTTGGACACCGCATTTACAGGACACTATCAGTTTGAAGAGATGGACATGAGTCATGCAAAGTCTGCAATAAGAGCTAAGTTCCGGCAAGAAAAGCTCGGGATTATCACACAGCACTTTGATTTGCTCGACGATCGGAATGTTTATGAAAACATTGTTTTAGCGATTCATCATCAAAAATTAAGCGCTGTAGAGAAAAGAAAGCGTATTTCTGAGCTGCTTGATTATGTCAATTTATCTGGCTATGAAAAGATGCCAGTGAAGCGACTCTCAGGTGGAGAAATGCAACGGGTTGGAATAGCTAGGGCACTAGCGAAACGACCGAAACTCATTGTTGCAGATGAACCGACAGGTTCACTTGACGAGCAAACACGAGATGAAGTCTTGACTGTTTTTAAAAAAATGATGCAAGATAAAGTCCAGTTTATTATCGTCACACATGATAAAGAAGTTTCTGCGATTTGTAATAAAGTCTATCGCTTGCAAGAAGGGAAACTAAAAAATTTATCATCATAGATCAATTCAATGGTGCTCACGCAACTGGAACTCCAGCCGGAACTGCAACCAACTCAGGTAGCATCAGGGTTTCATGGAATTAAAATAAGGTAAGCATATGGGTCGTTTTACTATTGATTTACATTGGACATTTCATTTATGGGTATGGCTGATCATTTTCATCCTTTACTATTTTCTAACATTAAGAAAAAGGGAAGGGTGGTTGGATCATCGTGTCATTATTAATGCCTTTTTTATCTTTTATTTGCTGTTTGTTTTTCGATTCGTCTTCATACCTTTTTCGATGTGGCCCAACGAAGCAGATCGTGTATATTTTATAACAGAAATAATGCAAGGAAAGTTGCCGACATGGTGGGAAATTGCTAACATCAATTTTGTACCACTTCGATCACTTATGCGGACATTATCTGCACCTTTGGTTATTTGGCGTTTTACATTTGTCTTTGTTTCTGGAAACTTTATTTTATTATTCCCACTGTCTATTTTCGTTGGCTTATTATCGAGAAAAGGATTAACGTTCAAAAAAGCTTTGTTGATCGGGTTTTTAACGACACTGTTTATTGAAAGTACACAATTGCTGATCAATCTCACAACAAGATGGTCTAACCGACTTGTTTGTGTGGATGATTTATTACTCAATACATTAGGTGCCCTATTGGGCTATTTTGTTTTCAAAAAATACCATCGCTTTTTTGAAAAGATCATTTCATTGTTTTACCAATTTTTGACTTGGTCTTGATAGCGCTTAAATAATTTGTTATCTATCTAACAGATAGAAATAATAAAACGTATGAGGGCTATTTAAAGCACACTATAGGCGTGTTTTTTCTTCTGATCTTAAAAATTATCGTGCAAATTGTCGCCATATGTGTTATAATTCTAAATTAGAGCTACAAAGGACGTAAAGGTAAGTTCATCTATTTCCCTATTAAAGGGGAAGGAGGTGAACCCTATGGGAGAGTATTTGTTTGGACTTGTGCAATTATTTGTAGGGGCATTTGTTTCTGCAGCTGCAAAAGTTCTTGCTAAACGCATGTTTGGCAAAAAGAGCAAGGAAAAACCCACCTTTACGCACGAACAACGCAACAAAGGTGGGAAATCTAAAAACTAGATGAACTACCTTAACGTTGAAAGTAGCTCGGGTGGCGTGTTCGTAGCACGTCACTTTTTTATTTATATGCTTATTCTATCATTTTTATACGGGTTTGTAAAGTTGTTTTCTTTAAAAAGGCAAAATAAAAAACTTGTAATTGCATTTACTTTCACTTTCAAGCCGTAGCGGACTTGCTAGGTGATTTAAAAATACCTACGATATTGTTGTGATATGTTCTTTCGGTATGCTCATTCCGCTATGAAGACATCTTCTCACATGAGAGGGTGAAATGGAAATCTTAGTAGATAGGCGCGATTTTTTCTAAATTTTTTAAAAACTATTGACAATGCATCACACTTATGATATACTACCATACAAATGAAAACGCCGGACTTTTAGTAAATGGGAAGATATAGGCATCATTCCTTATTTACTATGGTCATATCTTGGAGATGCTGTAAAGCAGGAAGGAACAGGTGGTTCTATTGATTGAGTGAAGCGCATCAACTTAAAATTTTAAAAAATGGAGGAATGGCTCATGAAAGAAACAAAAAAACTAATTTTATCTTCTTTGGTAACACCTTTAATCGTTGGAAGTCTCTTTTTCTTACCAACGAGTGTTGTTGAGGCGAATACGTGTACTCAGAATAACAGCCACGTAGGTTGTACTGTGCTTTCACCAGAAGTTAGCGTAAGTGGACAGACATGGAACTATCGTGGCAGAATCCAAGCCTCGCGCTCAAGTGTAGGAAGTCTGTGGGCACGTGTTGATTCACACCAAGTTGGACAGACCATTGGAGGTTCAGCGGGCACCATTACAGGATCACAAAACACACCTGTTGGATCATCAAGTGTGACTGCCCTTTCAGTATGGGTAATGGATCGAAATGATGGTAGCACTATGAGGACGATTGGCAGAACTAGCAATTAAAAAAAATTAGCACAGGTGGTGGATGCTGTGCTAATTTTTTTCAAGGAGTGAGAAATGATGAATCTTTTAAAGCGTACTCAAATCAATATTTTGAGAAATAGCAGCAAATCATTGTTATTGCTTGTTTTGACCATTCTTCTCGGTATTGTTGTTTCTGCTGCCTTAATCGTAACTCAAGCCATTGAGCAAACGACGAGACAAGCAAGGCAAAACCTTCCCTCGATTGCAACGATTGCTGTGGATATTGAAGCCGTGTTAAATGCTGGTGATGCTGCATTAGATATCGGCTATGTCGACGCTGTCACGTTAAATGAAATCGCCGCATTACCGTATGTTTTACAAGTTGATGAATCGCTAATTTGGGGAGCTTTAACGAGATATGATACTTTTTGGCCTGACATTGAATCGGATTATTTTATCCGAGATGAGAATCTAACAGGCAATTTAAATGGCGAGTTCAATCAGCTAAGAGCTAGAGGTGTGTCTCATGTGCATTCGATTCACTTGACAAAGGGGTTGTTTACTTTGGTAAATGGTCGATTGTTCGACGCGAACGAGCTGGAGCCCCAAATAGAATTATTCGAACAAACGCCTGTCATCATCCCACGAACGTTCGCAGAATTAAATCATTTAGCAGTCGGAAGTTTAATGACATTATACATCGATCATTTCCAACTCCCTGAAGGTGCTGAAATTCCAGAAGGTGGCTTTTACTTTGAAGATGCTTTTAATCATCCGTATAACAACTGGATTAATGTCCCCTATCATTTCGTTGTGATTGGTATTGTTGATGTCGATTACACCATCGCAACTCATCAGGAAGCGTTTTTGATGCAAGAGGTCGTATATAACACGATTTTTATGCCCAACTGGAAAATCGAATCCATATGGAGAGAACAGTTTCCGACAGCTTTACTTTATCGAGAAATTTTTAATGATACAGGTCGAAGTCTAGAAGATCTTTTAACACCAACTGTTTTCTTTGTCATCGATGATGGCTTGAATTTAGCATCGTTTCGTGTTGCTGCTGATGCATTACTGCCTGAATTTTATCGCATAGACACTTGGGAGCAAGTTGTAACACCTTTAGAAACTGGATTAAGTCAAATAAGAGGCATCGTTCAAAATGCCATGAGGGGTGGTATTGTTGCGATGGGAATCATACTGGTTTTATTGTTGTCTTTGTTTATACATGAGCGTCGGTACGAAATGGGCGTGTATATCGCATTAGGACAAAAGAAACGACATGTTTTTTTGCAGTTGATGATAGAAACAGTTGTGATATGTTCTGTCGGTATGCTCATTGCGGTATGGATAGGGAATTTAATTGCCGACGAAGTGAATCAACATATGATAAGGACAGCCATCACACAAGAAGATATTTGGCGAACAGGAACGAATGAACTATTTAGTGAACTAGAGTTTCAAGGCATTGGACGTGAGTTAACAGTTGAAGAACTGGTTGATTTTTTTGATGTTTCTTTAAACGTAAGGACGATTCTGATGTTCTTCTTAATCGGAATCGGGACAGTTATTTCCTCATTGGCTATCGCTTCTTATTTTATCTTTAAACTCAATGTGAAAAATCTCTTAATGAGGGGGAAGATTGGATGAGGACTGAAAACAAGAAAATAAAAAAAATCCTGGCTCTAATCTTACTTATTTGTGCGATTTTTGCTGTTATGACGCTTATCTCGTTATCCTCAGCTAGACCGCTTATGAGGATACACTTTGATTCGGAAAGTTGGCTTCGTGAGTCAGCCTTTAACTTTGAGGTTGATGATTGGCGAGACATTCCATTTATTAGACCCCACATTGCACGAACCCTTCAAGAATTGCCAGAAATTTATACGTTAAATTATTCTTATTCAGCGTTACTTATGAGTGCCACACTAGATCGTTATGTAGAGAATGAACTACCATTTGGAAATATTATCTTCGACGTTGAGACATTCGGTGTCATTGGCGTGTCGACGGAAAACCTTCCTCATGTGAGTTCAGGAAGTATTGAGATTGTGGAGGGTCGACAATTTCTAGAAAATGAACTGATTGATGAATCCGACACAATTGGGGTGATGCTTTCGTCTTTGTTAGCAGAAACAAATGCGTTATCAATTGGCGATGAGATTCAACTTTATACTTTTTCAGAGGTGCAAGCATCATGTTTTTTGGATGAAACTGAACCTGAATATGTTATCAACAATGATTTCGCACTTGATACAATAACGATCAATGCAGTCATTATCGGTTTGTTTGATGTTCCTGAAACGAGACCCTTTAACGCTGTAAGTGCAAGACAAATAAGTGATGATCGCGAAGAAGCACTCAACACGCTTTATTTCCCGAATTGGGCTTTAAAGTTACATTTTTACAACGTTCATCAAGCACAAATCAATTCAAAAAAAGCGATATGTGACGGGATTTTACCAGCTGATTTTGATGTGTACTTAGAAGACATTTTAAGTGGCGAAGGAATCGAAGTGGATGTTGTTTTTGAATTAAATGAACAGACGAATATCCAAAATTTTATGGCAGATGAGCATCATTTACTGACAGATGATGCCCAATCTTTTGTCGTTATACATGATGCAGGAAGCAGACAACATCAAACGACCATTTTTTCACCACAAGTGATCATCATCATGTGTCTTTTACTAATAGCATCCGTTATCGTTGTCATTTTTTATCTCAAGCAAAGAAAATCAAATGAATTTAATTTTCACCATGAGCATATGAAGAAGCAATAAAAATGTTGACATCTCGTGTTTATCTGTTGACATTTGTACGTTAATGCTGTAAAATGACGTTTATGATCTAAATGATGATCATTAAAAATAGGCTAGAAGTAAAAAGTACGCTGCTTTTTATTTTCTAGCTTTTCATATAGGGAGGATCGCTATGACGATTGTAAAACGTGCTTTTTTAAGCATGATGAGAAGTCCTGTGAAAAATACGCTTATTTTGTTATTAGTGGTCGTTTTAAGTGTCTTTTTATCATTGGGCATGTCGACTCGCACTGCGATTCATCATATGGAAATGCATTTAAGGGAAAGGTTACCCGCCATTGCGACGTTAACCCATGATGCGAGAGCCACACAGGCTAAAACGCCTTCATTAGAAATGATTGCAGCAGTCGGCGCGTTGCCTTATGTCCGTGCATACGATTTTAGAAGTTGGACCTTTTTATTTTCTGAAACACTAGAATGGGCCATTCCTTCCATCGATGATGCCTTCATTCCTGAAGGCATGACAAAAGAAGAAATGATTCTTTCTTACAATCTAGGTGGTGTTACTTCTCTCGGTGGTTCTGTTAATCGATTCCAAGTTGGTGGGGTTAATCATCCTTATTTAACGGACATTCAAGCTGGATTGATTGCGCTGGATTCAGGTCGATTGATGACAGAAATTGAAATTGAGACAGGCGCACATGTTGCCCTAGTCTCTCGGGATTTTGCAGAAGTGAATCAATTAGAAGTTGGTGCGATCATTTCTTTGGAAAATAATTTATTTGATCATGAAGCCATCGCCGAGTATGGTTCATGGACAAATGGTACGTTATTTAGTTCCAACTATTGGCACATGGATGCGTTTAAAATAGCGAATCAACTGATTGATCTTGAAGTCGTTGGCATTTTTGATATCCAACGTGATTTTATCTACCTTTATTACGCTCAAGAGATGATGGACATCGTCTTTTTTGGCGTGGAACTTTATAACCGGATTTACATCCCACACCGCTTACAAATGGAATTGGTTCATTATTTGACACAATATGAACCTGATTTATATGCTGCCTATGGGATGACGGAAGATCATCCTTTAATGCTTGAACCGATGTTTCTTTTATCTGATCCACGAGATGCCCAGCAATTTGTTCAAGCTGCACAAGCAGTTCTACCAGAAAATTGGTTCATTGAAGATACGAGTGCAGCGTTTGCACCTTTTATCAGTTCAATGGACCATATGCTGTGGCTTGCAAATTTAATTGTTATCGGTGCCGTTGGGACAGCGGTTAGCATCTTGACTTTACTATTTACGTTGCTCATACATGGAAGACGCCATGAAATAAGCATTTATCGGGCATTGGGAGAAACAAAGCAGAAAATGCTTGGGCAACTGTTGGTTGAAGTAGCTGCTGTTGCCACGGTCGCGATGATGATCGGCTTATTCATTGGCAATCACTTAGCCCATACCATCTCTAGAGACATGCTAACCCATGAACTTATTCGACAAGAGCAAGAAAATCCATCTCCATTTGCTAATCAGCTTCCTGTTGAACTCATTCTTTTTACACCCGAATCCATGTCCATAGAAGAACTCATTGATACTTACGATGTCTCATTAAACTGGGCGAGCACAACCTTGTTTTTTAGTGTCCAGTTTGGAAGCATCCTATTTTCTACCACAATCTCTGTGATCTATTTGATCCGATTAAATCCAAAAAAGATTTTGTTCTAAACGAACAATTAAAATGCTATCGACCAAGCTTATTCGGTTGATAGCATTTTTTTCTGAAATTTTAAAGATGTTCATTAAAATCGCTTCTTCTTTTCTTCACCTAATATTTAAGTTTCTTTTTTGTTAACGACTAAGAAAATAGCAGCGATACCCATAATGACGCTAAAGAAAGCTAAATACCACCAAGCCCCGAGTGCATTGGTATAAAATACCATGTAAATTAACGCTAACGCCCCGATAATTGACAGTAAAGGCATGATGAAACGGTTGAAAACATGCCATTCTTTTTGTTTAACCATGACGGCAACGAAAACAGGTATATACAAGCCCATTAAAGTCACAGGTGCCAAGCTTGAAACAGCAAAGTTAACGTCTCCAAACCATCGTCTGTGATAAAGATAAGGATAACCACTCATATCTTGTGCATTAGCAAAGACGATAAAGAAGATGATCCCACAAAACAGCAAAGAAATGGCAGCACTTGTTGGTGGCATGTCTGTCTTCGCATCAACTTGCTTGACATAATCAGGTGACGGTCCTTTACCTCGAATAGCCAATGCATAAAAAGCACGACTTCCAGCCATCATGGCACTGTTCATGGCACCTAGACACGAAATAATGACAAAGACCATCAAAACACTTCCAAATGCATCACCAAAAACACGCTGAAAAGCAGCTGTAACACCACCACCCGTTGCTAAAGTCTCCACGTCAATGGCACCAAAAACACCGATTGTATATAAAACATAAATGGCAATAATCACCATCGAACCCACGACAATGGCTCTTGGCAAATTTTTCTCACGGTTTTTAATTTCACTACTCATCATCAAAACTTCTTCACTGCCTGCATAAGCAAAAACAGTTGATAAGATCGCATAAAATAAAGGATTAGAAACAGCATTTTCTGCCGCAACGACAAAAGTCAAATTCTCAGCTGTCGTACCATTTACGATGCCGACAATCAAACCCACAATACCCATTAAAATCAAAGGAATGACTTTAATGAAGGTTGTACTTACTTGAAAAAAGCCAGCGAGCTTAGGAGAAATAACATTCATCACATAAATACCGACCAGATAAACACCTGCTAACATCCAAACAGGACCGCTCGTAAAGACCATGTCCCAGCCAAAAAGGGTCGCCGTAAACCTCGCTGTTACCCAAGCAAGGACAGCAACAAAAGCAGGATAAAGAATCGTTCCTAAAAACCAACCAAGGAAATAAGAATATGTTTTTCCTAATAGATCATCTGTATATTCCAGTAAACCACCCATTCCTGCTTTGCCACTCGCCAATTGTCCCCAAACCCACATCATGACAAACATAATGGCACCACCAATGAGCCATGCAATAATCGCTTCTGTTAAATGACCGCCAACACGTGCAAAAATCGTTTCGTTAACGAAAAAGATGCCGGATCCAATCACTGCACCGACGACTAAGCAAATAGCTGTTAATAGACCGTATTTTTTTTGAAGATTTTGTTCCAACATAAACACCTCTGATATCAATTTTGAATGGTTGAGCATTGAAAGGTTCAATTAGGTTTATTCTAACACCTTGCAAGAAAAAATGCAACCCTCCATCCAGTCGAAAAGGAAATGAAGGTAAATAAAAAAGCCACTTGAAGAAAAATGGCTTTTTTATTGGAAATGAGTTGGTAGAACCAGGTTGAGCAAAACGCCCAACCTCATCCTTTTAATTAAGAAACACTTTTGATCTTAAAGGTTAACCTTCATAACCTTCTGCACCCGGTGGCCAAAACGCCCAACCTGATCCTTGGATCAATTGATAGATATATAGCATTATTCCTCACCTCCTTTTAATGCTAAGTAGCCTTTTGATGTTGTATAAAAACGAACTTCACTGATCACCAAATTGATCACATCTTCAAGATAATCAGATTCATCTTCGAACTTCTCCATAAGCTTGGCAAGTTCTACCTCGTCTTGTTTTAAAATCGCATGTCTGATTTCAGTCACTTGTAGTGGAAGCTCCAACTCGTAATGACGTTCTTCTAATTCTCTTAATTTATGAAACCACGTTTCAAATTCTTCAGCAATGAACGCAGCATCTGTATCCATTTCAAAATACTTGGCATATAAGAATCGGGCACACAGATTACATGCAAGTCCACCTTCCAAAACATCAACATTTTTAGTCACTCTAAAATCTGCACTTCTTTCCGACCCTTTAATGGCTAATGTCTGTGCTTCCTCAGCATCTGAGGCAAGATATATTGAACCAACAAGTAATTTTAATTCATAATAATTCCAATCATCTGACGCCAACAAACGTTTAAAAAATGGTTGCAAACGAGTTCTCGCTTGGGTCATATTCGATGTTTGTGCATAAGTCTCATTGGCATCAAGAAAATGAATCGCATTTTTTGCTAACAAGACATTTTCATCTTCTAACGGTGCTAATAATAATTCTTCCCCTCTCAAAAATTCTAGTAACTCCTCTCGAATTTCAAGAGATTTCTTAACATCGTGATTGCCACCAATGTCAAACATTTTTTCCAATACTCCGACTAGTTTCATTTGAATCATAAAACTAAAATCCCTCCTTTTTAGCTACTATCAGTATATCATAAAATTTTAAAAAAACATCTCTGACGCCCATTTTCTTTTTTTATCAATTTTAAGATTTTTTTATCAATTTTTAAATGCTATGAAGTCCTAATTTCATCTTTATTGAAGTAGATTTGTGATTTAATTATCATATAGAACGACTCTTATGTACGCCTACGGTAAATCCTGAAAATGTAAACGTATCTAAAAAATGCCATTATCAATTATTGACCTTTATACGACATATTTAGTCAAATATAGACCATTCAGCCTTTAAACTCATACATTCGCATCGACAATTGAGAATTTGATTTTTTTATTTACAATGCGCTAAGACTTAAGACTTAGATAGATTCCTTCGCAAGTCCTGTTATTATCGCGTCCATCTATGGTATAATAAGTTATCTATAAGCAGTATAAAAGGAAGGGGCTTTTGAATCATGCATAAAAAAAGATTATTGGGGTTCACTGTTGTGCTAGGAATGATGGCTTTGTTGGTGGGTTGTACCGCAGATTTTAGCAATGTCAGGCTTTTTAATCTCGGGAATATAAGTGGAAGCGGCGCGGTTGTTTCTCATGATTTTGATGTGGAAAATTTTAATGCGCTTGATATCAGTGGTAATTACCTCATCACTTGGCGTCAAAGTGATGAGGTTTCAGTAACAGTCAGCATGCAAGAGAATTTGTTTGAATTTTTAGAGGTGTCCGTGCAAAGCGAGACGCTAGTCATTGATGCTATGCGGACATTTAATATTGGTCATGCAAACAGACCACGCATTGATATCACATCACCTTATTTAGAGATGATTCGTACTTCAGGCGCTGTTTATATCAGCGATTGGGATTCGATTAACGCGCAACATTTTTCGATCCATGCAGCCGGTGCAGCCAACATCACTTTATCACTAGCAGTTGATTCATTTGAAGCTCATCTGGCTGGCGCTGGAGATCTGACCCTTTCAGGAAATGCCACCGAGGTCAACATGACCCTCGCAGGTGCCGGAAATATTGAAGCGACCCATTTACAGACAAATCAAGCCGACATCGTGCTAACCGGTGCCGGAAATATTGATGTTGCTGTCTCAGATTATTTGACCGTCAACTTAACGGGTGCCGGACGTGTCCGTTACACCGGAAATCCGACCATTGAACGGAATATCTTAGGCGCTGGACGGCTTGAACAACAGTAATGCGTTTAGCGCTACCTATCATTTAGTAATCAGGTGATGATGATGAATAAAATAAAAGAATTATTGAAACGTCAATACACCAAATCAGAAGCGCTGGGTATCCTACTTTCAATTGCTGCAGTCGGATTCGTCATTGATATCCTGCTCAGGCGTTTCAGTGTCCTCTTGCTTGCATTAGCTATTTTTTTGATCATCACTGGCTATCAACAATTCAAACAGAAAAATACCTTCACCGCATATTTTTTAATCGCTATTGGGAGTAGCTTCCTCCTCTTTACCCTTTTCACTTCGTTTTCTTTCTCATTGCTCGTGGCGACCCTCGTGATTTATTACAGCTACCAACTTTTTAGAAGTTCCGCTCACAAATCGAACATTAACGTCAATATTCAACCTAACCCCATGGGTACGAGACCCTATGTCCAAGTCGATCCTTACTTCAAAAATAAACTCGTTGGTGAATATCGCCATTTTGAACAAGATTATGCCATTGAAGATATCAACCTTCAGACTGGCTTCGGCGATGTTCAGATCGACCTTTCTGACAGGATCATCCCGCAAGGTGAAACCGTTGTACTCATTCGCGGCATGGTTGGAAATATTTACCTGAATGTCCCTTCTGATGTCGGCCTATCTGTTCAGCTGTCTTTGCTTTGTGGAAAAATAACATTATTGGAAGATGGGAAAACAGCCTTCAATGTGACTCAAAAATATCAAAGTGTTGACTATCAAGAAACTTCTAGAAAAATTAAGATTGTGATTAGTTTATTTGTGGGAGATATCGAGGTGAAGCACCGATGAAAAGTTTCAGATGGATTTATGTGAAATACTCAATGCTCATGTGCTTCACGGTTGCATTACTGTCTTTTATTATTTTTTTAGTAAGTGTCCATCCGTTCGTTCCGGTCCAAGAGATGATCGAAACATTTCTGCTGGTAATCGGGCTTAGTTTGTCAATTGGCGCGACAGTTGGTATTTCCATTAGCCTTTACATCAACAAGCCACTTCATCAAATGTCTCATTTCTTATCCGAAGTCGAACGCGGGAATACGCCACATTTGCCAACTGATCGAATGTTTAAGGAATTTAAAGCTTTAGAAACGTCCATTGTCAACCTTTCTGAAAAGACAGCCGAGCAATCATTGATGATGCAAAGAAAAACCAATGAATATGCTGAAGAAAAGCAACATATTGAAGAAGCGGCCGTTGCTGTTGAACGGGGTCGATTGGCGAGAGAACTTCATGATTCTGTTAGCCAACAATTGTTTGCCATGTCCATGATGTCTGCTGCGCTTCATGCTGGTATGCCTGATGAGGAACCACTTAAAGCCAACATGGCGAAGCTTGAGCACATGGCTGTTCAAGCACAAAGTGAAATGCGGGCTTTGTTATTACATCTGCGACCGATTCAATTAGAAGGAAAGCAATTGGTCGTTGGGATTCGTGAACTGTTAACTGAATTGTCTGCGAAGCAAAATCTAGATGTTCGTTGGCAATTAGATGATTTGGCATTTGAACGAGGTGTTGAAGATCATCTATTTCGAATTTTACAAGAAGCCATTTCTAATACACTTCGCCATGCAAAAGCGTCTAAATTAGAGATTAGTTTGAAACGCTCGGATCCACTTGCCATGATGAGGATTTTTGATAACGGCATTGGTTTTAATAAAGATGACCGAAAAGTCGGTTCATACGGCCTTGAATCTATGAAAGAGCGTGCTGAAGAAATTGGCGGCACATTAAAAATCATGAGTTTAAAAGGGACAGGTACACAAATTGAAATTAAAATTCCACTCAAGAGGTGATGGCAATGAAACAAATCAAAGTCTTATTGGTTGATGATCACGAGATGGTTCGCATGGGTGTTTCTGCTTATTTATCAACGCAAGCCGATATTGAAGTCATCGGAGAAGCACCCAATGGTAAAATTGGAGCAGAAATGGCATTGAAGTTGAGACCAGATATTATTTTAATGGATTTAATGATGGACGTGATGGATGGAGCAGAAGCGACAAGTGAAATCATCAAAGAATGGCCCGAAGCTAAAATTATCGTCGTCACCAGCTTCCTGGATGATGAAAAGTTATATCCCGTTATTGAAGCCGGTGCCACCAGTTATTTGCTTAAAACATCAAGTGCTGGTCGTATTGCTGAAGCCATTCGAGCAACTTGTGACGGACAGTCTATCCTTGAACCAAAAGTGGCAGAAAAGATGATGACACATCTGCGAAAAGAGACCCCTTTACATGAAGATTTGACTGAACGTGAATTAGAAGTTTTATTACTCATGGCACAAGGTAAGCAAAACCAAGAAATTGCTGATGAGCTGTTTATTGCATTAAAAACAGTTAAAACGCATGTCAGTAACATCTTGAGTAAACTTCAAGTTTCAGATCGAACACAGGCTGTTATTTATACGTTTAAACACGGATTGATTGAATGAGCTCAAGTAAAGATATTTGGTTGTTTTATCGTGAAATACGCAACCAATTAGATGAAAACGTCTATCAAATAAACAAATGTTGTCATTTTAAAAAGATTTTTTTCGTTTTCTGCGTAAATAATAGATGAGGGGGTAAATGAGGAGGTTGAAATCATGACAACATTTGAAACAGCAGTGAGTCATCTTTACAGGGTCATTCGCACATGATCGATATTTACGGAAGAGAGTTTTTAGAAAAAGAATTTTTACAACTCAAACGACAACAAGTCATCACCGATCAACCAATCACAACCATCCCAGGCCTTACTGAAGGTACTTGCAACAGATGTCTAAACGATGAACACCATTATTTTTCAACGTTCACCTATCGTAACGAAAAAATCATTTACTGTCGAAAGTGTATCGGCTTTGGACTCATCACCAACCAAGTAAAACTGTATCGCATACCCGCCACGAATCAAATTGAAGCCAATGTTGGGCAATTAAACAAAGACTTCCAACTTTCTTTCTTGCAAGAACGGGCATCAAATTTCAGCAAAGAGATCTTAAAAGAACAACAAACGGGAATGGTTTGGGCTGTTTGTGGTGCGGGAAAAACAGAAATGATGTTTGAATCCATCTCTGAAGCACTAACTGATGGCAAACGCGTTTGTTGGGCAATCCCGCGTTCAGATGTGGTCATTGACTTAGCACCACGAATCAAAACAGCTTTCCCCAACGCTAAAGTCGTCACTTTACACGGAAATAGTGACGAAAAAGCAGACTATGGTGATATCGTCGTCACAACCGTTCATCAAATGATTCGCTTTTACCAAGCATTTGATTTCTTAATCATTGATGAAGTGGATGCTTTTCCGTACACCTTTGATGACATGCTCGTCCGAATCGCAAAACGCGCATGCAAAAAGGATGCTGCTACCATTTATTTATCTGCAACCCCTTCTAGAAGTGACCAATCTAAAATAAAAAGAGGCATTTTAAACGCATGTATCATTCCAGCACGCTTCCACCTTTTTCCATTGGATATCCCTCAGTATAAATGGTGTGCCAATTTTCATCGACATGTTTCAAACAATAAACTACCCCTTGTCGCTCAAAGTTGGATCAAAAAGAAAATACAAAAAGAGCGTCGTGCACTCCTTTTTGTACCAACCATTGACTGTGGCTTAAAATTTCAAGCAACATTAAAAAAGCGCCTCAACTTAAACATCGACTTCGTTTATTCCAGTGATCCCGACCGTCTTGACAAAGTGGCACGCTTCAAGCAAGGAGAAGGTCAGTTTTTGATCACCACCATGATTTTAGAACGTGGTGTCACCATTCCCAATATTGACGTGGCTATTTTTGCCGCTGAACACGACATTTACGAAGAAAGTGCATTGGTTCAAATAAGTGGTCGTGTCGGTCGAAATCCAAAATGGCCAACAGGGGAGATCATTTTCTTTCATCATGGTGTTACGAAAGCCATGGAAGATGCTAAACTGCAAATCATCAACATGAACAAATCAGCCAAAAACCAGGGACTGCTGAAGGACGCAACAGCTTCTAAGACGAGCGCCACTAAAGTATAAGCCTTGGACGCACGACGAAGACGTGATTAGAAACCACTGCGCTTATCATGACAAAAAAGGAGACCATTTTATCATGACTTGTATTGCATGTGATAACAGCATTAGAATTGAGACGTTAAAACAGCTTTTTGCATTAAAACCGTTGCTTTTGTGTGGGCGTTGTTCCGAGTATTTGATTCCGAAGTCTACTGAAATCCTTTATGAAGATAATGAATGGATTCGAACAATCATTGATCGCTTAAATCAAGGAGATCTGGTGCTCATTCAATTATTTAAAAGGCATTTGCAAAAAGCCCTGATCAAAAAAGGCACACTAAAATCTAAAATGATCATCATTGAATCAAAAGAAGCATTACCCTATCCTTGGTTAGAAATTCTAGTTGAAAGCATCATAAAAAAGGATAAGAAAATCATATTTTCTCCTTCAAGGGATGAATTACTCATAACTGTTGAGAAGCAAAAAAATGTAAAATCCCAAATTTCATTAATTGGTTAGGTTTTATTTTTAACCTTTTTAACGCAAAGTGATTTGAATTTTCAGGTTGTTTTGTGGTATAATTTAAAAAGAATAGATATTTCGAGGAGGCTTAATTGCCATGAGTAATGAAAATAAACAGGATGAAACAATTGAAAATGAGAAAAACGAGAAAACATCCCAAGCGACAGTCTTAAAGCAGCTCAATGATCAAACTTTATATCCGATGCAAGAACGAATTGGAATTTATGTCATTGCCGCTTTATCTACGCTAGGTCTGATTTTAATCACCTATACAGGTGTTATGGCAGTTGTGACCAGTGGGACCAATGGTTACACACCGACAGAAGTAGACATAGATAATGTCAATGAATTACTCGATGATTTAGACGACTTGCTTGAATCCATCGTTGAAGAAGAACCGCAAGAAGGCGCTCAACACGAAGCCGATTTACATGAGTACGTTGATTCAGAAGAGACTCAAGATGCAGATGAAGAGCCTGAAATGGAACCTGCGACAGAACCCGAAACAGAGCCTGAAACGACATCGCCTTCACCAACCCATGGAACGATTAATGCAAACTTAGTTGAATTCTTCCGTCATCCTAATGTAGATGGACTAGGCTTCATCTATCGTGGAGACGTGGTTTCAATCATTGACTTTGACAGCAACCCTTACTGGATTGCAGTTGACATACCAAACGAATTTGGTATTTCACCTGTCTACATCGAAAGAAGTCGTGTTGATATTGATTAACAACTGATGAAACCGCCTACGTATAGGCGGTTTTTGTTCGTTATTCATTTTATGAAACATCATTCATCATTTCTTACTTTTGTAATAATAATGATTTTGGTTCTAGTTTTAATGCATACCAAATAGGAAGAATAGTGGAGATTAGCACACTCATCAGGCTAATCAATCCAAAGATTGAAATGACAATACCATTCAAAGATACATCAGAAAGTGCGAGCGATTGTTCAACTGTGAGTTCCGTTGGAATATGAAGCGTCAATTCTAATGGCGTCTCTCCAGGTGTAAAATGGTGCGTTGCTAATTGTTCAATAAGCTGCTGTTCGAACAAATGATTTGTTATGACCTGTGAAAAGAGATGCCCCATAAAAATAGCGACAACAAGACCACTTATTGTAATCATGCCAATTTCTAACAAGATTTGAAAGATAATTTTTATCTTTTTGTCTCCCAAAGCGCTATAAATACCCATTTCATAACGCCGATCTCGTAAAAACAAGAGTAAAACCAATGTTAGAATGAAAATAGAAGCAACGATCACCGTCAACTGAATCGCACTTGCAATTTCTACAACGACATCCATTGAGTTAACAATCGGTGAAAAGACAGCTTCATCTATTCCACCAACTATCCAGTCACTAGGCAGCAAGTCTGACGCTGCGTAAGCGAACACTTCTAAATCACGCGGACTATGAAGCACAAAAAGCGTATCCAAAAAAGGTTCTTCTCTAAAAGCACCTCCTTGTCCCAAATAACGGAAAGTCTCTTCATCAGCTTCAATCATAGCGTTTTTTTCAAACATTAACATGCTTTCTGCTACACCAAAAGGCATATAAAACAGAATAGGATAAATCCTATCCTCCTCCACAGGATCAAAAATACCAACGATTTTAAATTCTAATAATCGTTTTGACAACACAAAGTCTTCATTAAATCGATCTGACCAGTCTCCTTGCCATCTATAGTCATGGGCAATATTGGCAATTTCAATCGTGGATCCGATGCTTAAATCATTCATTAAAGCAATACGCCTTGGAATCATCATGACCAGTGCATCAGTATCTATTTCTTCTTGTGTGAAAACTCTGCCTTCGACTAATGAAATCAGCCCCGCTTCCACATCTGCAATGTTAGGATTATTCACACCCCAAGCTGTAAAAAATCCCGGATCCATCGTATCTATCCAACTCAATTCTTGACTATAAAAAAACGTACTCATCGTAAAATCATAGGCGCTCACATAAGACAAATTCCCAATTGAAGTAATTTCTTCCCTTGTGGGTTGTCCCCATCCAAAGTTTAAATCCCCATCATAGACAAGGGTCGCAACAGATGGCAACTGCATCAATAAACGTGTCTCTGTCGCAACCATTGCTTGGCTCATAGAAATGCCACTTAATAAAAAACTACCTAACAAGATCATCAAAAATAACAACGAGAAACTCTTGACAGGCTGCCTGATAACGTTAATCATTGCCCGTTTAAATATACCCATCTCGACCCCCCCCTTATGTTAATGTCACAAATTGAATCTGATGATCTTCAAGAAACACCCCAGGACCGCTAAGTGCTAACCTTGTGTAAATCACATACGAGCCTTCTGCAATCGGAAAGATTTCAAAAGAATTTGAAAGATGCATGCGTTCAAGCTCTTCTACTGTAAACATTTCAGCACCACTAACGGTTAATGGAATCTCTATTTCCATCTCGTTAACAAGGATACCATTTAAATCATACATTCTAAAAAGAGATGCTGCTTCGTTGACGGTAACAAGATGAGAACCATCAAAAGAAAAATGTGCCCAGATACTTTCTTCTTCCTCTAATTGAATGATGTGACTAGACATGCTGTAAACATCAAATAGGATCACCTCATGATGAAGCGCAAAACTACTTGAAGGCGACTCAGTTATGAGTACCTGAGCGTCTCTAAAATCTAAATGACCATACCAAAAATTCTCTTTCTCAAAGATGTGTGTTTCACCTGTTTCTAAATCAAGAATCCCATATCTGCTCAACACGCTCCCAGCATGAAAATCCGCAATAAAATCAGTGACAAAAATTTGATTTTCATCCACAAATTGATGCATGATATGGATCTGTTCATCAATTTCAGCAAGGATCTCTATTTCCCCAATGTGTAAGTTAAATCTTACAGGGTTAACAATCGTACTTGATAAGTTATCAGGCCCTGCTTCTAGTACATAAGCAATCAATTCTCCTTCAACCACTTGTAAAAATCCCATCCATAGCGCTGATACTTCCCCATCATCATAAAAGAGCGTTTCAATCACTTCTAATTGCTCGTTGAAAATAACGATACGAGCCGCTTCATGGTTGATGCTCACGACATGTGCTGCATAATAACCATTTTCCAAATCCCAAACGCCACCAAATAGGTACATCTCACCTAAATCATAACTTGCAACTATTTCTCCTGTTGTTAAATCCACTAATGAAAATTCATTTGAGAAAGTTCCCGCTTGATGTGTCGAATGTAGTATATTAGATACATTTTTCATGACCTCTTCAAGTTCATCATCGATAACTATTTCTATTGTGCCGCTCTCAGATCCCGTACTTTGTTCATTACCTAAATCTCCATTTTCAGTGTTGCAAGCAGTTAAAAAGAGCAACATTGCGATTGTTAATCCTGATATCTTTCCCATTCGAAATCTCCTTCATTTCATATATCTCTTAAATGCGTTTAAAACTCTGACGTAACTTACATCAGAGTTTTAAGCTAGTTTGGTAAAAAATTAATGCCGACAAGCCGCAGGTAACTGACTTGTAGCTACCCACATCAGTCTTCCTCCCCAACCATTATGACCGTTTCTACCTGCAGTACCGCCAATCGTTCCTAAAACCCATTCCCAATTACCTGACCGGAAACGTCCAGATCCCCATGGTCGAAACGTTGCACCAGTCGAAATATGATCTAGAGCAGGTCCACCGGGTGCGTGCCTTACTTCAGTTCCAGCTGCGCTTATGCGACAGGTTGTCCCACCATGGTTACCATCTGGTGTCAGTTGAGATGTTGCCACCCAATAAGTTCCAGAAAGCACTCCATTCATTTGTGCTGCTGTTCCTGAAACTGAACCTTGAATCCATGTCCAATTATTCACAACTTGAGGAAACGTTAATGGAAACTCAACAAAATTAGCATTTTGCCTAATGCTTCCAACATTTCCCCCATTCGGATTAGTTCTTACATAGGTGTTTCCAGTCATCACTACTCTCCAACGACGCTGGGGACCATGTGCTTCTACCAAATTCACACCTGCAAACATCATTACTACTGCTGACAAAGTCAACACTACTTTCTTCAAAATTTTCTTCACTTGTAATTCCACCTTTATTTTGTTATTTTGAAAGATTTATCCTATTCCCCAGCAGATTTTCTTTCATTAACGGTCATTTTATCAGATTATATTTTAAAAGTCAATCATTTTCTTACATTTAACACATGTATTCTACTAACAAAAACGATTACATATTAATCTGTTGTAAATTTTTAAATTTGGAGAAGAACGTTAAGAATTGTGGAGATGACATTGAATACAATGCTTCTATTCCACAAATTAGTGTCTATTTTTCGATGAATTAACCTTTAGAAAAACAAAGATAACGATTAGAGAACTAACAATAGAAATAATAAAATTAATAATGATCACATATTCTACGCCAAAAAATCTCAATAAAAGACTACCAAATAATAAGGATAGTATAGCACCTATTCTAGCACAAGTTGCTTTAAAAGAAGTCAACGATGAAATCCTTTCTTTTGAAACCTGTTTAGAAAATATATACGTACACAGATAGCCAATGAAAGTGAATAGAGATACGAATATCATATATATTAAGATTGATAAAAACGTATTCCCGAAAACAATTAAAATCGGCAATGTGGTAGCTACTAAGCTAATAGTAATGATTAACAATTTAGAAATCTTTAATTTAATGTTATCTAGAGAGATATTATAAACAAACATACCAATTAATTGAAATATGATATAAAATATGAAAAAATGCTCTGGATTGATAGATCTATTTAACAAGAAAGCTTGCCATAATTGGAAATGCGTTTGAAAAAAAAATTGACTAAGTATCGTTAAAATAATGATGAGTTTAATATAGATACTGTTATTAATTTCTTGGAATCCATGAATAATTTGGTTTTTAATCAATTTAAAATCTATTTTATGTTGAATTTGACTTGAGGCTCCTAGGTTTTTGAAAAAAAGCTGTACAAATAGTAAAGTCATAACAACAAAAAAAATACTAATAAAATAGAAATAAACATCCATTTTACTATATAATATCGACCCTAAACTACTACCTACTATCAATGAAATAAATGTTAGTTGATGTGACCTGCTCACAAATTTGTTAAGTTTATCTTGGTCGTTAATTTTAATATCATTAATAAGTTCTGCATCTAAAGAGCCATCTGTTAAAGCTGTTGATACTCCATATAAAAACCATCCAATAAAAATAATCCAAAAATTGTTAAAATATATAATTGATAAGAATGTTAAAATTAATAAAGATTTTCCAATCAAAAATATTGCTTTTCTTGATAAAAAATCTGCTAAGATTCCACTTGGATATTCAAAAATCAAAATTGCTATGCTAAAACTAGTTTGTATCATAAGAATTTGTGACAATGTCAATCCCTTGTCTAAAAGCAATACGGTTAGCACAGCATGAGGTAGAGAAAGCGAAAGGGTAAGGAGCACGATTGAAAAATAGTAGACTAAGATGTTATCGTTTAAACTGTTATTCATTTTCATAATATTAACCCTAACCAATTTGACCCTGTGATAAAATCTTTAATTTTTTTCACTTTGAAACATCCCTTTATTCGACCCAGGTCGATTTTTAAATTTTCAGTAACTGTTTAGCTATAAAGGTATTATACACTATTTTCTATTAACATTCATTAGACAAAAATTAACATTTTTACAAAAAATCTAAATTTCTATTAACATTTGTTAACATTCTTGGATGCAGACGAAAAAAAAGAAAGATTTCAAAGTGTATTGCTTCATTTTCTCATTTACAAAAACCGACTTTATGTTATATAATCATTATAAAGAACTAGATGTCTATCATGCTGGTATTTAAAATGATAATTGAAAGGATAAATAACTGATGGCAAAAGATACAATATTAATAATCGAAGATCATTTAGAATTTGCAAATGGGCTAGCAAACTGTTTACAAGAGGGTGGATTCAACACACTGCATACAGATAATATCGATGATGCACTTAAAATCATAGAAGAAGTAAGGCCATCTGGGATATCATTGGATATTCAATTAAAAGGGGAACTGGGCTTGGATATTTTAAAAACATTGACATCAGAAAAAACTTATGATGACTTTAGTCCTACAATCATCATCGTTTCATCATTCATTGGCCTTCAAACGATGACGATGCTCCAAAAATATAAAATCCTATATTATGATAAAAGTCTTCCGACTTTTAAATATTCACTGGTCTTGAATACTTTTTCAATGTATCTTGACAATATGATCAAACCTTCTTCAATGGTTAGTAAAATTGACATGCAATCTCCAATAATTCCTTCATTTCCTACAGGGGATACTTTAAGAAATGTTATTTCTAAAAAACTAGCTATTTATGGATTGAATGTCAAGGCTACTGCTTATAAGCGCTTGATAGAAGGCGTATACTATACACTTCTTCCAGAAAAAAAGCAGAAAAATTCTTTATCTAGCATTTACATTGATATTCTTCATATTGACTACCACACCGCATTTACCAGTATTAAAAGATTACTTACAGATTCTTTCAGAAGAAATCCCACAGTTTTTAGTGAATTTTATCATGTCATATCTGGAGAAGCGCTAACTCAATCAAAAGTTCAGTCTGCACCAACGCCTAGTGATTTTATTTACTATATTGTCACAGAAATTAGGAAAGACTACGTTTAGTTCCTGATATTTTTTTATTTTAAAACACCCAATTCAATAGTCTGGCACAATTTCTTGTTTTTCCAGTGTCTATTTCATTGGGAGTCTGTCATTATTTAGGCGGTTTTTATTCGTTATCAATGCCAATTTCTAATCTTTGCATGAGCCCTCGTAAGTGATCAAAGTTCGCTGGATCCGTTTCGATAAATCTTGTGTTTGCATTTCCATGAACACTCAAGAAGTAGTCTATATGATGATCATCCATTAATACAAGTCCGATATTTAATTGTGTAACGCCATAGTGCGCCAATAATTCTTCTCTATTCATCTCACTCGTATCTACTGCTGCTGTGTTTTCATTGCCATTTCCACACGCTACTAATAGTAATACTGCCGTAAATACGGTTAGGATAAGGAATCTATTTTTCATCTTTTTAGTCATCTCCGGTTTTTTATACTAAATATAACGTTCTCAACTTAGAAATTTCTTCATCAGTTACCTTCAAAGCTTCTTTTAAATAGGTGTCAAAAGTGCCATAGATTTTTTTAACTGTATCAAAAGCAACTTCTAAATACAACGCTTTTACACTCATCATTTCTTCAGTTAAACCATTTGGCACACCATCATAAACAACGCAACCATCTTTGATACCGATAATACGTGTTGCATAATCTTTTGCGACTTGTACTTGATGTAAATTCATCACACAAGCAATGTGACGCTCAATAACGAGATCCTTAATTTGATCCATGATGATTTTTGCTGACTTAGGATCTAGTGATGCAATTGGCTCATCCGCAAGTAATAATTTCGGATCTTGCATCATCGCTCGACAAATCCCAACACGTTGCATTTGTCCACCTGATAACGCATTTGCTTTTTTATAGATGTGCTCACCTAATCCAACTTTTTGTAACAAATCGAACGCTTCACGTCTTTCCTGATCGGAATAACGACCTGTTAACGTTTTGAAAAATGAATGATGACCTAAACGACCATGTAAGACATTCTTGATCACATTGGTACGACCAATTAAGTTATAATGTTGGAAAATCATCCCAATATTCGAGCGTGCTTCACGCAAAGCTTTACCTTTTAATTTCGCAACATCAATACCATCAAACTCAACTGCACCTTGAGTCGGATCAACCATTCGATTAATACAACGAATAAACGTCGACTTTCCTGCACCAGATGGCCCGATGACCACAACGAACTCACCCGCTTTAATTTCAATGTCGATTCCTTTGAGGACTTCTTTTTTTGAATATTGCTTTTTTAAACCTGAAATTTTAAGTATTGTCTTTGCGTCTGTCATCATGTGACACTCCCGTTTATTGTGATTTTTAAAAACATGTAAAACTTGTATGACCTTTGATAAAACTTATTATAGCAAAGAGATGTTAAGATCATATTTTTCTTTTGTTAACCTATTGTCTCTAAATTGTAAAGAAACGGTAAATTCAAAAAAATACACCCTATTTTTAAAGGTGTATTTGCTTGCTGTTGACCACAAAAGTAACATTTCGATTTACTTAGATAGAGGTATCGCCTAATGACCACGTACCATCCTCACAAAATAACGATGCCAAGCCAAATCTTCTGTTAATTCTGGATGAAATGCCGTCGCTAACATGTTGTTTTGCCGACAGGCAACAATGCGGTCATCAACTTTAAGTAAAATGCGAACTTCACTTCCGGCCGAATTCACATAGGGGGCACGTATAAAAGTAAGCTTCATGTCTTCAACCGCCACTTCAGGAACGTTCACGACCGTTTCAAAACTTCCCAACTGTCGACCATAACCATTGCGCGCAACTTCAATGTCCATGACACCCAAATGACTCGTGTCATCATTGACTAACTTTTTTGCAAGTAAAATCATGCCCGCACAAGTTCCCCAAACAGGTAGTCCCTTTTGAATTTTTTCCTTTAATGGATCAAGCAAGTCAAAATCACGCAACAACCGCCCGATGGCTGTGCTCTCCCCACCTGGTATAATCAGTCCATCAATCTCATCCAATTCTGTTTCATACTTAACCGCTAAACCTTGGACATCCGTTATTTGATTCAACATACGCACATGCTCTCGAACAGCCCCTTGTACAGCCAAAACACCAATTTTTTTCATCGTTAACTTTCCACCTATTCCGCCTATTTTTAAAAAGTGATCCTAGCTAAACTAGCATCACCCATTCATGATGTTACCATCCTCGACTCGCCATCTGATCGTGTGCGTCGAGTGATTTCGCCGAGATCCCGCTCATGGCTTCTCCCAGATCTTCAGATACCTCGGCAATGATTTTAGCATCGTTGTAATAAGTCGTCGCTTTCACAATCGCTTCTGCACGTCTTTTTGGATCGCCTGAATTGAAGATTCCCGAACCAACAAAGACACCGTCGCATCCAAGTTGCATCATTAAAGCTGCATCAGCTGGTGTTGCGACGCCACCGGCAGCAAAATTAACAACTGGTAATTTCCCATGATCATGAACATAGCTAACAAGTTCATAAGGTGCTTGCATGTCTTTTGCAATAGCCATTAATTCTTGCTTAGTTGCCGCTTGAACTTCACGGATTTCTTTATTCATCTGACGCATGTGACGAACAGCTTCAACAACATCTCCCGTTCCAGGCTCACCTTTCGTTCTAATCATTGACGCCCCTTCACCAATTCGACGTAAAGCTTCACCTAAATTTTTAGCACCGCAAACAAAAGGGACATTAAAAGCTGTCTTATCAATATGAAATTCATCATCTGCAGGTGTTAGAACTTCACTCTCATCAATATAGTCAATTTCTAATGCTTCCAAAATTTGTGCTTCAACAATGTGTCCAATACGCACTTTTGCCATAACTGGAATACTAACTGCTGCTTGAATTTCTTTGATCATTTTAGGATCAGACGTTCTCGCCACACCGCCCACGCGACGAATTTCAGATGGGACACGTTCAAGTGCCATAACTGCGACTGCACCTGCAGCTTCAGCAATTTTAGCTTGCTCTACATTACTGACGTCCATAATGACGCCACCTTTTAACATTTCTGCTAAATTTTTATTTAAACCATAACGCTCACTCATCAAAATCAAACTCCTTTATACTTTATGTTGCATTATATCATAATTGAAAAAGAAAGAAAAGAAGTAAACAAAAGTTCTCTTATTTTAGATGCGAACATCAGCACAACTTGTGCGCTTTAATTCCATGATACACCTACAGGATATCGGCTCAAACAGTTCTCGTGATTTTTGTCTGATTGCGTGTTAACATGCCATCTTACACCAAAAGTAAAGTCGTTTTTAACATGTAAAAGAGGCACTGGTAGCACCTCTTCTTAATATATTTGCAACTTTTGAATATCTTTTAAAATCAATTGAAGACCGTTTTATCCTTTCACTGCAATCGCATCAATTTCAACTTTCGCATCTTTAGGTAACTTTGCAACCTCTACACAGAATCTAGCAGGCTTATGCTGACTAAAATATTGGCCGTAGACTTCATTAACTGAACCAAAGTCATTCATGTCTTTTAAGAAGATCCCACATTTTACAACATTTTCTAATGTCAATCCTGCTTCTTCAATAATTGCTTTTAAATTTTTCAAACACTGATCTGTTTGTGCTTTGACATCTTCAGAAACAAATTCCATTGTAACTGGGTCGAGTGGAATTTGTCCTGAGACGTATAATGTATGACCTGCTTCGATTGCTTGTGAGTACGGACCGATCGCAGCTGGTGCGTGTTCTGTATTGATGACTTTCATTTTGATTCCTCCACCTAAATAATGTTATTCGCTCTCATTATACAAACATTTCCCTTCGATTGTCAAGTAGACCTACTCGTTTTTCACTTCAACAAATCTGATCGAACGCAATCCAACGCACAATTTAAGAAGTATGCTCACGCAAGTGCGATGGCTTCCTAGCAAAATGTTGTGAAAGAATAGGATCAGTTGTTTAGGGAATGATAATAAAGAAACTCATCATTTAAGGTGTTGATTAATTTGTTATTAAATATTGGATTAGCTGTCGCTGGTTTTGTCATGCTTATTAAGTGTGCTGACATTTTTGTTGATGGATCAGCTTCTTTAGCACGGAATTTTAAAATATCAACCGCCATTATCGGATTAACCATTGTCGCATTCGGAACATCAGCACCCGAAATTGCGATTTCTTTTAATTCTCATTTATCAGGGAATAACGACTTGTTATTCGGCAATGTCATCGGCAGTAGCATTACCAACATCTTGGTCATTTTAGCTGTTGCGATTTTAGTGAAACCCTTTAAAATTGAACTTGATGTGATCCGAAAACAAATTCCTATTTTGTTATGGGTCACATTAGGCTTATCCGTCCTCTTTTTAGATCCTTTTTTAAATGGTGCAACCACGCATTCACTCTCACGCGCTGATGGTGCGGTTTTGTTACTTTTCTTTTCCATTTTTGTGTATTACTTGATCACCATTTTAAAAGCCGACAAAGAAAAGGAATCTTTAATTGAAGCGCCTAAGTATAAACGAACCAAATCTGTATGGCTGATTCTCTTAGGTTTAGCAGGTATCATTTTCGGCAGCAACTTGGTTGTTAATCATGTTGAACAGTTGGCTACATCCATCGGAATTAGTCAAAAAATCATTTCAGTAACAGTTATCTCTATTGGAACATCTCTTCCTGAATTGGTAACGATCATTGTAGCAGGTAAGAAAGGTGAGAATAAAATGGCCATTGGTAGTATCATTGGCGGAAACATTTTTAATATTTGCATCGTACTCGGCTTACCTATTTTAATTTTAGGAGAAGCAGCCACAATGGCTTTCACATTCATTGATGTGATTTTCATGATTCTTGCAGCTGTGCTCCTGTGGCTTTTTTCGGCAACTTCACGCGAGATCAAGCGCTTGGAAGCTATTGCTTTTTTAGCCATCTATGTTGCTTACGTCGGCTACATTATCATACAGTAAAAAAGCAAGGATAAACCTCGCTTTTAACTTGGAAAATGTCGATATCAACGATCATTTCTGATTTACATCATGCCGCCCATACCACCCATATCAGGCATGGCTGGTGCTGCTTCTGCTTTTGGTGCATCTGCGACTGCTGCTTCTGCTGTTAAGAATGAAGCCGAAATACTCGCAGCGTTTTGTAACGCTGAACGGGTTACTTTTGTTGGATCGACAACGCCTGCTTCAAACATGTTGACAAATTCATTGGTCGCTGCATTATAACCTTCACCTGGTTTCATGTCTTTTAATTGGTGAACGATAACTGATCCTTCAATGCCCGCATTTTCAGCAATTTGACGCACTGGTGCTTCTAATGATTTAAGAACAATGGACACACCTGTTGCCACATCACCTGCTGCTTCGATGGCTGCAACTTCTTGATAGACATTCATGTAGGCTGTTCCACCACCTGCAACGATCCCTTCTTCAACTGCAGCTCGTGTCGCATTCAAAGCATCTTCGATGCGAAGTTTACGCTCTTTTAATTCTGTTTCAGTGGCTGCACCTACTTTAATAACGGCGACACCACCTGTTAATTTAGCAAGTCTTTCAACTAGTTTTTCTTTGTCAAATTCAGATGTCGTGTGCGTCATTTCAGCTCTGATTTGCTCCGTACGTCCTGCCACTTCTGCTGAATTGCCAGCGCCTTCAACAAGGGTCGTTGCATCTTTTGTCACAATGACACGACCAGCTGTTCCACATTGTTCTAAAGTCACTTCTTTAATGTCCATGCCAAGTTCTGTCGTAATCAATTGTGCACCTGTTAAAATGGCAATGTCTTCAAGCATCGCTTTACGACGATCTCCAAATCCTGGTGCTTTAACAGCAACCACATTTAAGGTTCCGCGTAATTTGTTGAGTACCAATGCGGCCAATGCTTCACTTTCTACATCTTCAGCAACAAGTAACATTGAACGACCTGATTGCATCAATTGCTCTAAAATCGGTAATAAATCTTGCATACTAGAAATCTTTGAATCTGTTACTAATATATATGGGTTTTCTAAAGAGGCTTCCATCTTTTCTGCATCTGTTACCATGTATGAAGAAAGGTAACCGCGATCAAACTGCATCCCTTCCACAACATCTAAAGTCGTTTCAAAACCACGTGATTCTTCTAGCGTAATAACACCATCATTTCCAACACGTTCCATTGCTTCAGCAATTAAATCACCAACGGTCGGATCTGCTGCTGAAATCGATGCTACATTGGCAATTCCTGCACGATCTTCGATTTGTTGTGATTGCTTAGCAAGTGCTTCAACTGCAACGGTTACTGCTTGCTCAATGCCACGACGAACCATCATTGGGTTAGCACCCGCCACAATGTTTTTGTTTCCTTCACGAATCATTGCTTGTGCTAAAACGGTTGCTGTTGTCGTTCCATCTCCCGCTACATCATTGGTTTTACTGGCAACCTCTGCAACCAAACGTGCACCCATGTTCTCAAATTTATCTTCTAATTCAATTTCTTTTGCGATTGAAACACCATCATTAATAATTTGTGGTGCACCAAACTTTTGTTCAAGAATGACATTGCGACCCTTTGGACCAAGGGTAACTTTCACTGTGTCAGCTAACTTGTCCACACCTGTTATCATCGCTTTTCTTGCATCACTTGCGAATAAAATTTCTTTTGCCATTTTATTTACTCACCTCTTAAAATCAAATTCAATTTTCAAATCCGCCTGTTCGGCTCATCCTACTCAACAATTGCTAAAATGTCTTTCTCTGGCAAAACAACTAAATCTTTACCTTCGTGTTCAACCGTACTTTGACTGTAACCACCATAAATAACACGGTCACCAACTTTAACTGACAAAGCACGTCGCTCACCCGTTTTAGATAACTTTCCTGGTCCTACGGCAATAACAGTTCCTTCTGCATGCTTCGGTTGTGCTGCATCTCCAGATAATAAAATACCACTCGCCGTCTTTTTCTCGACTTCGATCGGTTCGATAACGACGTTTTCATTTAAAGGTTTTAACATTTCTATAACCTCCCAAAAATTTTTATTTTATTTTTAGCACTCATTATTCTCGAGTGCTAACGAAACCTATTATACACGACTTCATTTCAGATTGCAAGTCTAAAAACAGAAGAATTTTTAAAATTTTTTAATACTCCGTGTGACCCTCTCAGATTGCTTTTTTAATTTTTGCACAGTTCACAGGTGTTATTCACAGTTTATATCAGAATTATTCACAGTTTTTGATGAGTTATACACAGCTTTTCTGTGATTATACACATCTCATCCACCATTTTAATCAACTTATTCACATCTTATCAACAAATACTGTGGAAAAGTATATTTAAAAATAATGGTGCAAATTGTCGCCATGTGTGTTATACTTTAATTGGAGTTATAAGAATAGGCGCAACTTTTAATCTGCTCTTACGGAGTAGGTGATATTTATGACTACTTTAAAAGAATTGTTTTGGATAATTGGCATTATTGCTGGATTAATCACGATTATTGAGAAATT
>JGI24700J35501_10930922_pt1 | contig 47341 bp, 44 predicted proteins | sample TergutTh196P1_FD_35501 | JGI IMG/M metagenome (IMG submission 35501)
TGTAAGCAGGAATGCCCAACCGCTCCACCGCTGGGGATTTGTAGTTTAGCTGTGATGCTCGCTCTTCTAATGTCATTTCGGCAACTAGTGCCTCGGCGCGTTCTTGCGCCGATAAAGTTTTGTCTTCGTATTTTTTCATATAATATCCTCCGTAAATATTAAAACATTAAAATTATGGGATTGTAGGGGCGAACGTCCCCGTTCGCCCGTTTCTTCAACGTTTGCAATTTCTTCAACGTTCGCAATTTTTCAACATTCACAATTATTGAACATTCCCAAAACTGCAAAAATCCCAAATTAAAATTTATAGAATTTTCCAATTTGCAAAAAATCCCAAATTACAATTACTCTTTAACAGCACCCAACGAAATCCCAGTAACAATATACTTAGAAAACGCCAAATAAACAATGATTATCGGAATCAACGTAAACGCCATTCCAAAATAAATTGCGCCCAAATCTCGGCGGAAAACGTCGCCTTGCATACGGCTCATTAAAATTGGCAGCGTGTGCAATTCGGTATTTGCGCCCAACAGGAACAGCGGTCCCATGAATGCGTTCCACGAGCCTACGAACGAGAAAATTCCCATGGTGAACGCTCCAGGAGCGGCTAACGGCAGTCCGATTGAGTTGAATATTCTAAACTCGGATGCGCCGTCAATGCGTGCCGCTTCGATTAACTCTAGCGAAACGCTGCTGTCCAAATATTGCTTGAAGAAAAATACCGCGCCAGGTGCCGCTATTGCGGGAATTATCAACGGCGCGAACGTTCCCAACAATCCCAACGTGTTCATATATTGAAAATAGCCGATTAGGTAAAGTTGCCCAGGAATCATCGTCATCGCAATGATAAAGGCGAACATTGCCCGCTTAAAGCGGAACTGGTACACAACAACCGCCCAAGCCGTCAACATTGAAAAATATATCGTCAAAAATGTGCTAGAAAACGCCACGATTGCCGAGTTGCGTATGCCAAGCCAAACATCAACGCCGAGCGTTGTTAGCGTGCTCCAGTTTGTGAAAAACTCCGTGCCTGGCAACAGCGACGGGCCCGCATTTATCTGCACCGTGCTGCGCGTCGAATTTATCAACAGCATATAAACAGGCACTATACAAACCAACAGCAGAAAAATCAACAGCGCATAGCACAAACCCTTTGTAACTCGCTGTTTCATAACATATGAATTAGTTTTTTGTGCATAATTCACATTTGCAGTTTTCATAATTTAACCTCCTCAATTAGGATTCCCGTTTTTCGGCGGGATCGCGGAATAAGCGGAACACAACCAACGCAACAAAGCTAGACATAAAGAACAGCAAAACGGAAATTGCGGCGGAATTGCCCAACAACAGCGATGGCGCGCCACGGCGATTGTTCATCAACATATTTACCGTTAAAACGGAGTTTCCTGGGTTGCCGAACGAGCCAGCCAAAAGGTGCGGAATATCAAACATATGAAGTCCGCCAACAAGGCTTGTTACAAGCACAAACAGCAAAATCGGTTTAAGCAACGGGATAGTAATTTTGAAGAACATTTTTGCTTGGGATGCTCCGTCAATCATGGCGGATTCGTATAGCGAGGGCGAAATTGCGGTCATTCCAGCCACAAGCACGATTGCTGTTTGACCAAACCACATCCACGTTTGCAGAAAAATAACGGTAATCCGCACATCTGTTGCATTTTGCAGGAAGTTACGCGCGGTGTCCCAAATTCCCAAAGTGCCAACCATAACCTGGTTTACAGGCCCAAGAAGTCCCAAAAAAGATTGGAACAGCGCGGCAATCGTAACAGGCATTAGCAAATTGGGCAAATAATAAGCCGCCTTAAAAAAGCCAGTTCCCTTTAATTTGAACGTTGTGCTTGTGAACATTGCGGCAAGCACCAAAGCCAAAATCATTTGCGGAACAAAGTTAAACAGCCAAAGCATCCAAGTATTGCGAACCGCCAACTGGAACATCGGTTCGCCAAGCAGTTCGATAAAGTTGGCAATACCAACAAAATCGCCGCCCCATGTGCCTGGTCTAATTCGTGCGTCTGTCAAACTCAAATAAAATGTATTAAATATCGGTATCATTATAAACGCTAAAAAGATTATTATAAACGGTGCCATAAAAATATAGCCATAATAATCCTTTGAAATAGCCGATTTTCTCTTATTCAAAAAAAACACCACCTTTTACAAAATTCAAAACCGTGGGGAGCGCTGCCCCCCACACCCCCCGCAAGGAGCTTCGCCCCTTGACCCGTTAAAAATTTTTGGGAGGTCTGTATAATAAATTCCCTGGGCGTGTAGGTTTCGCAGAGGTAATTACACCCAGGGAATTTCGTCAGTTTGTTTAATTTAGTTTACAGAAATTTGTGGAATAGCCATACCAACATCGCCACGGAACGAGGCAATCGCCTCATCTCGTGTCATAATGCCGCTTATGTACATATCCACGGCATCGATGAACGCATCGCCAATAGTTTGGTCAGTTCCTTGTTGCAAGCCAAAACTAACATCCAAAGCGGCATCGCCGAAAATCTCATAAGGATTTTGTCCGCCGATAAACGCCGCCGCAGGAGATTGAGCAATAGTTGGTCCCAGTTCGCGAATTAACAACGCGCTAGAAACCAAATCGCCAGCATCCTGGCTTAAGCCGTCTGGAATGTTGGGGTTAATGTTTGACAAGAAAGCGTTTGTATACACGCCAGTTGCCCAGTTACGCAAGTGATCTTCGTCCAAAGTAGCAAAGCGGACAAATTCGATAGCGTTTTCGGGGTTATTAGCAAGTTCGGTAACGCCAAGCCAAGTTCCGCCCCATTGGAAAGGCAACGGTCCAGGAATGATTCCCCAGTCGCCAGCGGTATCGGGAGCGTTTGTCATTAAAACGAAAGGCAAGCCCCAAGTTGGCAAGAAGAACGAGAATATTTCGAGAGGATTTCCAGCGGCATCAACAACATCGCCGCGCATACCGTCAAACCATGGGCTATCCCATTGTCCAATTTCGGCATCCAAGCCCTCTTGACGGAGGTTGAATGCGAAAGTCATGTATTCCTCCATAAGTGGATCGATAGTTAGCGTATCGTTGACAACCCAAGGGTTTGTTCTGTTTGGCAAGAACGCTCTAAAAACTTCGGTTGGGCTTGCGACAACTCTGGTCGAGCCGCCCGATTGAGCGTGCATAAGCCGAGCGTTTTCGACAAATCCGTCCAAAGTAGCGAACATAGGCTCGAGAGTAGCTGGATCGTCCGTGCCGAAATAGCGTTGTGCTAAACTACGTCTGTAGAACATAGCACCAGGAGTAGCTTGATAGGATAAAGCGCGAACAACGCCGGCATCGTCCGTACCTGCTTGGATAGTGAACGGAATCGTTTCAACAGAAGCAGCCTCGCCCATGATAGCTGTGAGTGGTTGCAGCATATTAGGCTCTAGCACGAAACTTCTTACAAAGTCGGCCTCCATGAAAACGATGTCAGGCACATTTCCGCCAACCGCAAGAGATGTCCAAACCCATTCAAGGTACATTCCGTCTTCCATGGGCGTAATTTGGAAATCCAAATTTACGTTAGGGTTTGCGCCTTGGAAAGCGGTTGCAATAACTTGTGCCTCGGTGGTAAAGCTCCAAACGGTCAAATCGCCAGAGGCTTGCCCAGGAGCGACAGGTTGCACATAAGCATCGCCGCCACCGCCGCCGCCAGCTGTTCCACCGCCGCCGCCGTTACAGGCAGCAAGTGCAAACATTGCAACTGCTAACATCAATAAAATTGGTACTTTTTTCATAAAAAGTCCCCCTTTTCAAAAAAATTGATTAAATGCGTGAATTTCTATCACGTGTTTATAGTAACATATTAACAAAAAAATTGCAAACTTTTTTTATAAATTTGTGGGAATTGGCATAAAAAAAATTTTTTTGGGGGTTTTTGGGGAAAAATGCCGTGAATATTTTTGCTTTATGGTCGAATATTATTCGCTCCATCCGCTCCATAGATGTCCTGTTGTTAAATGCACCCAAAGTTGCACCATGTCAACCAATTCTGTAAACAATTCTTCATCAATGGTAAACCACATTGTAGGCTCGTCTTCGATTTCAACTGATACAAAGCCTTCTCTGCCTGGTGGCGCGAAAATCATTGTAACTGGGATTTCGCTTTCTGTGCGTATCACAACCCAAAAACCGCCAAATACAGTATCTCTAGTTTCCCAAGGCGAAGTGTACAATCCGCCCTCGTATACTTCGAGAGTATTCAGCAAATTGTAAATTATTTCTAATTCCGCTGCGGTAAATTCTGTTTTTGACGGAAATCCATTTGCTTCATTCCAAAACTCAGTAAGGGAAAAATTATCGTGCATTGTTATTGGTAAATATTCGGAAAATCTGCCGCTTGGCAAATGGGATAAATCGGGCGGTTGGTTATCTAATTGTTGTGCAAAAACAGCTATAGCTATATATATAATTATTGCAGTAAGGATATATTTGGTTTTTTTGGTCATGTTATTCTCCGTTTCTGTGTAAATTTGTTTGGATTATGTTATCCTAGTTTATTGTAAATTTTACCGTGTTTTTTGTGAATATGCAAGTTTTTCCACAAAACAACAGTCGCAAATATTTTGTATTTGCGGCTGTTGTTGATTTTATAACAATTTTATTTTTTATTTACCTTATATGGACATTATCCGTCCCTATTTCAAATATTCTCATTTTTTACCTCCATTTTCGCCCAAAAACCAAAACAAAAATAAATTTTTTTATTCTTGCTATTGACAAATCATTTTTTCTAGTATATACTGTATTTATTCTAGTTTGGGCTAGGGTATGCAATCATATTTACTTCTTACACTATATCACATTCGCATTTTACACTTGGCTATTTTAGCAAGGTATTGGAGAACATAGTCGATATTGGCTTTGTTCATGTTATGGGCTGATTTTACAGCCTTTGGTTAGTTCTTGTGAAGGAGGACTTTTGAATGCAAAAATTGATATTAAGTTTAGTAATGGCGATTATACTTTCGCTTAGCACCGTTTCTGCTACTTTTGCAGCAGATTACAGCGTTAATGATTCAGATGAGATTGTTGGTGTACTTGTAGAACCTTATGAGATATTGCAACAATTTGCACCACGTACTTCCAATGGGCGTAATATTTCGCTCGAAAATTTAGATACACTAAATCAAATGGCATTAGATGCCGTTTTGAGAGACGAACTTCTATACACAGCTGTTTTTTATGTTGACCATGAAGGCAATTTTCTTGGACAAGGCGATATTTTTTCTAGACAAGTGTTTTTTGCTAATGTTCTAAGAATAACTATGGTTGGCAGTCAATCAATTAATAATGCTATTTGGTTAGTTGAAAATATTGGCTCTTCAAGCATTATAGTAAATGCCTCAGCGGCTATATTCCCTTCCTCCCCTATGAGTTCTACTAGTGCAAGCAGACAATTAGCATCGTTTGGTCGTTTTGAGATGACAACTATCACAGCTTCGAGTACCTGGACTCACTCTACATTTTCAGCTGGTATAAATGCTGTTGGTACTTCCGTTGGCACAATTAATGTTGGACCTTTCACTGTCCGCAGATAGTTAATAATCACTAATTAAAACTAGCCCAAACTAGAATTTAATTTTATGTGAATACTAGGAGGACTCTATGAAAATATATAAACTAAAAAAATTGAAGTTATTGCTATGTGCTTTAACAATTCCATTTATATCAGCCTGTGCAGTGCAAGCCGCCGAAGAAACAGTCGTTACACAATCAGAAGAAGTAATAGTAATAGAAGAAACAGCCGTTGCACAATCAGAAGAAGTAATAGCAATAGAAGAAACAGCCGTTGCACAATCAGAAGAAATAATAGTAATATATGATGCTGAAACACCTAGGCTTCGTACACGTGCTGAAGTTGAACGGGCTTCACGAACTGAACCGCAACGCCCTGCAACGGAAGACGAAATAGCTTGGATTGTAGAAGGCATGGAGGAAACTTTATTAGAACTGCTCGCAAACGGCGACTACGACAGAGCCGAACTACAACAACAAATGATAGATGATATTCTTTCGGGCGTGGTACCCATAACTTTCTTTGAATCATTTGACCGTAACGAGGAGATTGATTTTGGTAATATGATTCCGCCATTTTGGTAATATGATTCCGCCAAATGCAAACTAACATAAACAAGATTATTGTAAATTTTACTGCATTTTCTGCAAATACGCAAATTTTCCACAAAACAACAGCCGCAAATATTTTACATTTGCGGCTGTTTTTCATTCATTTACATTTTGGTAAACGTTCCCAAATCCCAAACTCAACCAAAAAAAATATTAGCAGAATCAACAAACTCCGCAACAAAAACAACCAAGCTAATCGCCCAAACAACAACCGCCGCAATCAACGGCTTTTTGGCTGTTTTTGGTGGCGGCAATATTTTATTTTTGCGACCAACCACCAAATAAACAATCAAACCCAACCAACTAAACAAAAACACTACAAAACTCCACAAAATCGGCGGTTGCTGTGATTTCACTTTTGCATCTTTGTAAACCCAAATTGCTAGCAAAATTGCAACCGCTAGCGAAATCAGCAAAAACGCTACCATTGCCGCAAACCAGTTGCCGCCGCCCATGAAAATTGTAACTTCTGGAATATTCATAGCATTCGGCTAATTTATAGCAAACGCTGTTTCGTTGCCCTCGCAAACCGCCAAATAATCCCCTTTTGTGCCAACAACAGAGACGTTTCCGTTGCCGTCGGCGGTTATTGTTTGCGGTGCTGTCCACCAATCGCCCTTGATTAGCTTGTGCAATGCTGTGTACACTGGCTTTATGTTGCTTTCTTTGTCAACCAAACCTGCTGGCGCGTTCAGCCATAAGCCGTCATTGAAATTCCACCATGTAATCGATTCCAATAGCGGATGCTCGTATAATTTTGTGTAAAATGCGGCGGCTTGCTCGGCTTGTCTTGTCAAGCCCTCTTCGGTGGACGGCCATTCTTTAGGGGCAAAATCGTTTAAGTCGCCAATGTGAGCTGGCATTAAATCCCCCGAAATCAAGGTTATCTCGGTGAAGTGAATCGGCAAATTGAACCGTGAAAAACGGTGCAAAACTTCTTCCAATTTCTCCATTTCCCAAACGCCTTGGTGCATATGCGATTGAATGCCGATTGTTTTGATTGGCACGCCAGATTCTAGCAAGCCTTCGATGAGAATATCGTACGCCTCGGATGTGTCAAAATCGTTTATCAAAAATGTTGCGTTGGGATTTGTTTCCCAAGCGACTTTGAACAGCTTGCGAACGAGATCGATTCGCCCGTATTGCTGGCATATTCTCGTGATTGCGTTGTCGTAACGGTCAAAAATGGGCATTATTACGGTTTCGTTGATAACATCCCAAATGTCGATTATTCCTGCGAACGCCGAAATTTCTCGTTTTAGGCGATTTAGCTGAATTTCCAGGATTTTCTCGTTGGGATATTGCATTAGCCAATCGGCGCAAACCGTGTGCCAGCACAGCGGATGCCCTTTTAGCGTTATGCCCCGCTCTTTTAGCCATTTTGCACCCTTTAGAGTGTCCTCAAAATGCGGCTTGCCTTCTTCTTGCTCGTAACGTCCCCAATAAAAGGGCAATGTTACGGCGTTGAAAATTTCCACAAGATGGTCAAAGCGGCGTTTTGCGATTTCGGCTTGCTGTGGCGGCATATTTCCGCTTAAATAATGCGGCACGGTAAACTCGGATGTGCCGAATAAAAATTTGTGCCGTGTTTGCTTGATTTCTACAGGCTTGTTGGCGAAATTTGCGCCAAGCGATATTGTCGCTGTGCCTTTGCGATGCTGTAAATCTTTCATATTATGTGAATCTCCAATCGTAAAACCGTTTGCCGTTGATAGGCTATCGGTTGGTTATAAATTTTAATTTTGCCTACCGATAATTTGCTCAATTTCGGCGATGTCAACGCTGTAAAAAACGTTGTCGCCAACCACAAATAATGCCGCTCCTCTCGGAGTAAACTCTCCTGCGGTGCGTTCGGCTTGCAGTTGCTCTTCTATAAAATCGAGATAGGCTTGATAGTTAATGGCAACCTCAAACAGCAGATTTCCGTAAACATCTCTGTGAATGCGGTTGACGTTTTGTTGCAAAAATTGGGAAATATCGTTGTCTTCGATGAAAACATTTGCGGTGGAAAATTTCCATTGCTGTAAATCCAGTAAATACAGGGTTTGATCGTTGAAATTCCAAAATAAAATTAAACCGTTTCCGTCAAAATCAAAGGAATTTCCAATAATATTCGCCGCACCAAGCCGTTGCAACGAAGCAGGAATGTCAACCTCGATTAGCGAATTGCCCACAATGGCGTACATTAAAATTCTGTTGTGCAGCGTTTGCAAAATTACAAGATTGTCGGTTATGAAAAGTTGCATAACGGAATCCTCCGCACTGACTTCTGGCATATACAAAGCGTTTTCGATGTCCAAGTTTAGGCGATTGACAAAATTTCCCGCAAAATCGTATTCTTCTATGTAGAAATTTCTTGTGCCGTTTTGCGAGATTTCCACGCGGTACAAAAATATGCTCGCATTTTGGACAAAAATATTTGCGATAATTTCGCCAAAGTTGGTAACGGTGGAAAATTCCCTTGCTATTATAACATTTTCGGAATTTTCCTGCAAGTTGCGGTTGATAATTTGGTAGATAAAAATTTCGCTTTCGTCCTCAAAAATTGGTTCAAAAATTATCATGTTGTCGCCGTCCACAAAAAAATTTATATAGGAAACTTGCGGCATTTCTCGGATAATTGTTGCTTGACGTTGCGTATTTTCACCGAGAATCATCGGCGGAACAGCAGAATTTAGCTTGACAATTTTTTGTGTTTCGACAAGTTCGCCTTTTTCGCCAGGTTCACCAAAATTTTCCGAAAATACCAACGGAATATAAAAATAATCGTCCGATATTGAAACAGTGGGAAATTGCACAGTTGCGTTTTCGATTGTGTACAATTCGGGCATTCCAAAACCGCCGAAAATTTCTTCGAACCTGTGAATATTCAACTCGCCAAATTGCGAAGTTCGCTCGTGGGACGACATAAATATATTGCCGTCTATTCCCATGAAAACTACGGTTGACGGGCTTAGCAAATAGCGGTTTTCGCTTGATAGCGTTATTTTGTGAAGTTCGCTGTTTTGGGTAATTGGAGGATTTTCGGTGGTTGTGCAAGTTGTTGATAAAAATAATACTAATAGCGAAAATACGATTGACAGTGGTTTTGCAAATTTTTTTGGCATGGTTTTTTCCTGTAATGTTAATAAATTTTTTGAAAACGGGTGGATTTTGGGAACAACGGGCGAATATTAGGAAAACGGGCGATTTTGGGAAAACGGGCGATGTTGGGAAAACAGGCGATGTTAGGAAAACGGGCGGATAATATCCGCCCCTACGGTTGCGGGTTGTAGGGGCGGATATTATCCGCCCGTATTTTCACGACATTGATTTAATATTTGTTCAACATTTATCCAAAATCTGTTCAACATCTATCCAAAATTTGTCAAAATCAACCAAAAATCCCAATTTCAAATTACAAATCCCCCAAAAAATCATATGGGCGGATTTTCGGAAACTCCGCCCAATACAATTTTATGGTTTACGGGCGAAAAATATCTGCCCGTACAAATCTATTGAAATCTCAAAACTACTCTTTAACGCCGCCCAACTGAATACCATGCACAAAATAATTTTGCAAGAACGGATAAACAATCAAAATCGGCACAGATGCCACAACCGTAATAGCCGCACGAATAGCTTGCGGAGTTACCATTGTTATGCCAACTGCGGCTTGCGCTGCCATTGCTCCAGGAGCGGCTTGTCCCGCTTGCATTGCCGAGGCAAGCAACCGTTGCAGCTCAAATTGCAAAACGGATAAATGTTGCGCACCAATATTGAAAATAAACGTATCAAACCAAGTGTTCCAAGCGCCAACGGCTACGAAAAGGGCGATTGTCGCCAAAGTTGGCTTACACAACGGCATGATAATTTGTGCATAAATGCGGAAATCACTTGCACCGTCCAGCCGCGCCGATTCTACCAGCGATTCCGAAACGCTCTTCATGTATGTGCGGATAATAATTAGGTTAAACGCCGAAATCATGGTTGGCACCCAATAAACCGCAAACGTGTTTATCATTCCCAAATTTTGAATTAACAAGAAATACGGGATAAGTCCAACGTTGAGATACATTGTAATAACGAAAACTATCGAGATAGGCTTTCTCAAAATAAATTCTGGTCGGCTTAATGCAAACGCCAACATTGACGTTACGAGAATGTTCGTAACAACCTGCACAACAGTGCGGTAAACAGACATCCAAAACGCCGCAAAAATTGTGTGCATTCCCAAAACAGTTTGGAAATTTTGCAAAGTAAATTGTCGTGGCCAAATATGGATTCCGCCACGAATTGTGTCAAGCCCTTCGTTAAAGGCGATTGCAACCGTGTTTAACATTGGGAACATCATTATAATGCACAAAATAGCCAAGAAAAAATAATTTATCGAGTGGAAGATGATTGGCTCTAGTGAAACTACTTTTTTGCCTACTTTTGCATTTTTAGTGGTACTTAAACTCGCCATAATTCTTCCTCCTTAAAATAGTGTTTCTTGACCAAGCAATTTTGCAATAAAGTTAGCGGCGGTCAACATAAGAATCGCCACGCCAGTACGCAAAATGCCCGCTGCAGTTGCCAAACCAAAGTTGTTCATTTCAAGACCATAACGCAAAACGAAAATGTCGATATTTTCGGAACGTGTGATATTTACGCCGTGTCCCAAGAACCATTGAATTTCAAAGCCGCTAGTGAGCAGCCAGCCGACGTTCATAATAAGCAAAATTACGATTGTCGAGCGAATGCTAGGCAACGTAACGTGCCAAGCCTTGTGATAGCGGTTAGCGCCGTCAATAGATGCCGCCTCGTACAGCGCGGGATCGATTGCCGTCATTGCCGCCATGTAGATAATCGTGTTCCAACCGAGATTTTTCCACAACATACTGCCAGCTACAATTCCCCAAAAATAATTGGGATTAGCCAAAAAGTGGATAGGCTCGTGGATAATGCCGACAGCGAGTAATGCGTTATTGATAAACCCGCCAGAATCGGGCAAAGCAAGTGCGGTCGAAACCAAACCTGCAACGATAACCCAACTTAAAAAGTGGGGCAAATACAAAAAGTTTTGGATAATGCGTTTTACGCCAATTTGCCGCACTTCGTTAAGCATTAACGAAAGCAAAATTGTAAAGAAAAATCCTAACGCAAGCGAAAGAATACTTTGCCCTAAAGTGTTGACAACGGCTCGCATAAAGCGTTGTCCGATAAGGGCGCTTGTGTCTAACAGCGTGATAAAGTGTCCAAAGCCAACCCACTCGCTAGTTGCAACCTGCTGAAAAATGTTTGCACCAACCCGTGGGCGAAAGTTTTGAAACGCCATAACCCAGCCTAATAAAGGCACATAGGCAAATACGATAATATACAAAAACATTGGCACGCTCATCATTAGCAGTTGCCATTGTGCAAGTATTGCCTTAAGTTTGCCGCCTTTTTTTTCTTGTTTGTTGCTTTTTGTTGTTACTGCACTCATAAAAATACCACCTTTCAATAGGTATAAAGGCTAGGCTACCCGTTTTTCGAGTATTTAAGCCAAACTAGGTTATTTTTAATGTAACGTTAATCCCAATGTGTTCAATATTAAATCTGCTCTTACGTACCAACCGATATTAGGATTAGCTTCATTCCGAGCAACTATCATTCCAGAAACAGGATGCGTACTTCCAGCGGATTCAGTGTAAACAAGTCCTCCGCTATCGCCTTGTTGAACAGTCCTAGAAAAGGTAACAGGTACTGCAAGAATGGTAACACCATGTATATTTATATTGCTACCCAAAGAATTTATTCTTCCCACGTTAATCCCAGACCGTGATAAACTAACAACTGCATTCCCTACCACTGGTGTAGCAACGAATGTTCCTAGTGAGCCAGAAGGTAACCAATTAGTAACCGAAGCACCTGAAAGCGTTACAAACGCAGCATCTCGTATATGAGATATGTCAGTGGCACTTTGTATCAAACCCACAAGCTGAGTAGTAGTATTACCAGCATATACCCTAGTGTTTGAGGTGAAAAAACTTCCTCCTGAATGTGCTGCTGTAACAAAACCATTTACACTACCTCTTCTAGCTCTAAACCCTAGTGATCTGGTGCCACTTGATGTAGAGATAGAATTTCCAGAATTTAGCTGTACATTAAGTGGAGAAATGATGTTTTCGTCTTCGTTGTAAAATTCTGATTCTTGAGGAATTAACTCGTAATCTTCTTCGTCGTAAAATATGAAATCTTCAGGTATAAAGTCAGGTATTGGTTCAACCGTAAAGGTTGATTCAACAAAATGTAGCGTAGGCGAGTCTAAAACAGTAGACCTAAACAACTCAATTTGCTCTGGAGTATATTCGTGTAGATAAATAACTACTCTATTTTGAATAATGTCCAAAGAAAATACATTTGCTATACTAAAAACCCTCTGAACATCTGCAGCAGCAATTCGTTGAATGTACTCCATATCAGCGACAAGTTCGTTGTAAGAAAATTCCACAAATCTAAAAAGCGAGCCTAATTCAGAAAATGTGCGAGCGTTAAAAGAATCGGTAAAAGTATCGGTTTCTACGAGCAAAGTAACTAATATACCAGCATCATTGATATATACTCCACCAAAAAAATCGGGGTGTACTGTTTCTCCTGCTCTATTTTGCGGGAAAGTTGCCATTATTTCGTCATGAATTTTTAGCGATTCGTTTTGGTTTTGCATAAATTCCACTCCAAACGCTTCAACAAGGTAATTTTGGACATCTGCCAAAAAATCCTCATTTTGGAAATAGTCTTCGGGAAAAATCACGTTATCGTATTCCGCCGAAACAGTAGACATCATTGCTAAGTTAAAAATCATTGTAAATGATAATAAAATCGCAATAAATTTACTTTTTGTTAAGTTTGTATTCATTTGATTACCCCCTTTCAATAGGTATAAAAGGTTGGGATTTTTTAGGTCGATTTCACATTTCAAACCATAAAAACCTCAAAATCAACCATAAAAATCCCAACCCAGCTAGGTTATAAAATTCATAAAACTGAAATTTACCGATTAGTTACCAAACAAAGCAATACGCTCTTGTATACCTTCGGTGATAACAGCCTCAAAAGCGGCAACATCGATTAGGTCAAATTGAGCAATATAGGCTGCCCAGTTTGCATCAAATTGGTCTACAGGACCCATTATAGCAGGTGGTAAAAATTGCATAGCGGCATCGTCCATTTGGGAGGCTGCAACTTGTGCTGCAGATCCGTCTGGAGGAGAAATTTGCCATGCTGGGAAGTAAGGTGGGTTATCTGGCGGATCGTTAAGGAATTCGCGCCAAGTGTTTTTGCCCATTTGCTCTAGGAAGAAACGGTTGTAATCGCTAAGTCCAACTTGGAACTCTTCAGGTTGGTCGCCAGGCGAGAAAGCGTTTCCATCTGGCAATGTACCTTGAATTTTAGGAAGTTGGTCAAACAAAGCCATTAAACGGTTGCTTGTACGCCAGTTAAGATCGTTAGCGTTTGCACGTTGCTCGTCGTTGCGGTAGAATCTGCCATTTGCGTCAACAAAGTAGTCGATTCCTTCTTCGCCCCAGCTAAGGATAATTTGCCATTCTGGGCTAATCAAAGTTTCAAGGAAAGTCATTAACATTTCGGGATCTTCAGCATTAACGCCGATTCCGAAACCTTGGTTAATGTTCATAACATCACGGTCAGCGTACCAAGGCTCGATGCCGTCAAATGTAGGCACAGTAGCAAACCAAGTGCGTTCAAATTGCTCGTTGGCAACCAAAGCGTCGTAAGCAACGCCAAATCCCCAACGTTGATCGTGCATTCCCAAAACACGACCAGATGCTAATTTAGCAAAATATTGGTCAAGTGTTTGAGTAAAAGTTTCGGGATCAAGCAATCCGCGAGCGTTTACATCGTTAAGAATGCGGAAGTAACGCTCTGCCCATTCACTGTTTGCGTAAATTTGGGCTTGTCCGTCAAATACCATAACACCGCCGTTGTTGGGGTGTCCTGCAAGGAATAACGGAGGATTAAGCAATCCCCAAATACGTCCAGAAACTGGGAAAGTAAAGCCGATAGTAGGCATTCCGTCGATTGTTGGATTTGCAAGCATATATTCTTCAATCATGTCGAAGTAGCGGTATAAATCCAAGTTATCCATGTTAGGAAAGCCGTGCCATTCAGCAACAGCCTTTTGCATCCAAAAAGCTGTTCCCCACCAAGTTGGGCCCATTATAGGAGGATCGCCGTAAAAACGGTTGTAGTTAGGAAATTGATAGAAACCGTCTTCAACGCCGCCGCCGTTCCAGGAAAGGCGAGTTCTGTAAGGAGCGATATGTTGGTAGAGAAGTGGGAAGTCGCCGCTATCAAGGAAAGGATCGAGACGGAGCAAAGCACCGCCTTGCACAAGACGAGCCTGTGCATCGGTCGAGCCGACTAATTCTGGGATGTCGCCGCCAGCTAGCATAACGCCGACTTGTTGATCTTGCTGTTCGGGAGTAACCAACATATAGTTGATAGTAACGCCCAATCTGTCCGCTAATAAAGCGGAGATTCTGTTATCGGGAGCAGGAGCCATTTCTTGAGTAACAATCCAAGCGTTGATAGTGCGAGGGTTGTCAGGAGAAAGAACAGCACCGCCGCCAGCAGCTCCAGTATCGGTAGTAGCGGCAGTTCCGCCAGTTGCACCACCAGCAGCGCCAGTGCCAGCACCAGCCGCAGGAGCGTCATCTTGTCCGCAAGCGGTAATAACCAACGCCAAAGTAGCGATTGCGGCAAGGATAAAAATTTTCTTTAGATTTTTCACATTGCACCTCCATGGCAATTTGCACGAACGGGATTGTGGGCTTTTGTGGAATATGACAGTTGCGAAATCGGGAAAGCGGTGGAAAGTAGGGCAAAAAAGCGATAAATCCGTTCTAGCAGTAAATAATCACGTGTTTACATTATACGTGAAGTGATAAATTGGATAAATTTAACAAGCATGAAAAATTTTTTAGGGTAAAATGGATAGCTGTTGTGAAAATTCACATGGTTTGCTAAAAAATATCTGTTAATATTGTATATTATAAACAAGGGATTTTTATTTGTCAAGTGGTTTGGGAAATTTTTTTTGTAAATATTTTTATGTTTTTTTATAATTGAGATGTTTTAATTGTAATAAATAACTACAAGCCTGTCAACAGCATGAGAAATTGCACCGTTCACGGAATACGAGCGAATAATATCCGCCCCTACAAAACATCTAAAATTTGAATATCAAATATCAGCAAAAAAACCCCCAACAAAATCCCAAAAATAAAAATCCCTTGACAAACCCAACTCAACTATTATAAAATAATAAAATACCAAATTTTACCATTTTTTAAGCAAGGAGAAAATTTTATGCGAAAGAATATTTATCTAAAATCAATGTTGCGGCAACCTGGACGTACTTTTTTAATTATGTTGCTTATTGCGATTGTGGTTTTTGCGGTTGTTTTGCGGGTTTCCGAGTTTATAAACTTAAATTCGCATATTTCGCAAATTGCCGAAACGTACACATCTATTGGGCTTTTGCAGGCGGATTCGCAACTTGCCGACGTTAGCCCATGGGCAGATATTGTCGCAAATAGCCAATTTGTCGGCTTTGACGACCGCCGCCGATTTGCCGAAGGTATCTTGGAAGATTTTTTTAGTGCAGATATGTCTGGAATGGACAACGGCTTTTTTTGGAACGGAATAATCAATTATGACAATCAACCTAGAATCACTGAAACCTTGTTTGTCGGATATTTGTGGAATATCGAAGAAATGGACGAAGATAATTCTTGGATGCAATTTTGGGTTTCGTGGCTTGGTGCAGGAATGCCCGAGCATATTCAGCAGGGAAATTCCGTTTCGGTTGCCGTGCATCACAACGTAATGCTAAACGGCGAAATGGTTCGCATAAATCCAACCGATTTTTTGCAACCCGAAAATAATTATCTTGTGCGCGCGTATTTTCGCGAACCTGTTGGACCTGCCGCTGCTACGTGGTTTCCCAATGCTAACAGCGTCGGGCTTGCAAGTTGGGGCGGTCCAACTGTACAAGATTTAACTCTGCTTCCGCTAAACGAAAATTTGAATGATTTTGACGAAATTTTTTGGGTTTTGCCCGTCGAATGGGTTTCCACCGAAACGGGCGAATTGGTGCAATCTACTTTGGATTACGTGGAATTAGACGATTTTCAACCCTTATTTGATAATTTGGAAAAAATTAACCGAAATCAACGAGCGGTATTTTTGCAAACTACTCGCAATATGTATCTTATGCCGCAAATGCTTGTAAATAGCCATTTGCGCATGATAAACGATTTTAATAATCCTGGAAGACTAATAAATTTTGACGATTACATAAATCAAAATCCTGTAGCGGTTGTAAATGCCGATTTTGCCCGAATCCGCCAGCTTTCGCTAGGAGATACTTTTGTTGTTAATGTTTCGCCGAATCAATTTGTCAGCGGAGTAAATTCTCGTGCGACTGGCTGGGGAATTTTTAACGATTTTGTTATACGTAGCGAAAATTTGGAAAATGCCGAAAATGCCGAAAATTCCCAAGATTCAGATATTAGGTTGGAATTGGAAATTATCGGAATTGTCGAAAACGGTTTGCCAGGTTTTCGTACGCAAGCACCTCGATATATTTATATTCCCGATTCGCTGTTGCCTGCCGATTTTGCTATCACGGGAATCGAAAACACTTTACCCGCCGATAGATTCAGTTTTATGTTGACCAGTTCGCGCCACGAGCAAACTTTTTATAATGAATATAATCATCTTTTGGAAGAAATGGGCGTAAATTTAACTTTGCTTTGGACAGGTAGCGTTGGCTTTTGGATTGCCGCGGATTCTATTTTGACAATGGCAGGATTTAATGCGATTGCCATGATTATTGCTTTGGTGCTTGTTTTTGTTATATCGTCTGCAATTTTGTTGCAACAGCGCCGAAAAGATTTTGCTATATTGCGGGCTTTGGGCGTTTCTTCTGCTAAAATTTTTATGCAGCTTTTTGCTTGTGTAATTATAATTATTGCTCCTGCAATTTTGGTTGGCAGTTTTGCCGCTTGGCAATTTACGCAATCCGAAATTTTTTACGTAAATTTGGACGAAATTTTATCGCAAGTTGCGCCGCAAAATATCCCAGGAGCAGGAGTAGAACGCCACTTTTTGCAAATAGTTCCGCCGATGGATATAACCGCAGGATTGCCAATTTATCTTATTTTGGGAATGTCGGGAATATTTTTTGCAATAATATTCATTATGATTGCATTTGGCGCAATTTATATGTTAAAACGCTCAACTTTAGCAATGTTGCAGGGAACAGTCCCAAAAATGCGATTGGTCGAAACTGTTCCAATCAGCAAAAAATTTGAAATGCCCAATCTGCAAGAGGTTTTCGCAACCACAAAAAAATGGGAAATCTCAAATAAAATGCAGTATATTTACAAAAATATTGTGAGAGCGCCGTTGCAATCGGTTTTGTGCCTAATTGTTGCGTTGGCTTTTATGCTGTTGCTTGGCTGGTTGCAGCAATCCATTTTTTTAACGGAACTAGAAATAGCGACAATTCACGATACAACGCCCGTTGAAATTGAAGTATTTGCAGGTTCGGATGCACGTGCCTTAAGTGCAGGATCATCTTTGCCCATGCCATTTGACAGACGAATGGACGACTTTATCGCCACAAATACAATTAACCGAATCCGCGAATCGGATTATTTTCACGAAGTTTATTATGTTGGCGCGCATTTTATTTCATTTTTGGTTAATTCTCCAACGGGAGTTTTGCCTGTAAATTGGCGGCAAAATGTTGGATTTGACGAATCGTGGGGAATTTGGGATTTTTCAATAAATCAAATAATAAATCCCATGATTGGCGTTCACAATTTGGAGCAATTTGTACAGCGAAGTGAAAGCATTTTTGTTGACGGCGTTGTCGGAGATTTAGCCATAACTTTTGCGGACGGCTTTGGTTATTCCGATTTTGCCAATCCGCAAGCCGATTTTTTGCCAATAATCGTTTCGCAAAGTACGTTAAACGCTCGCAATTTGCAACTGGGAGATGTTGCATCTATTAGCTACAGGCTAGTTTTGCCACGCGTTTGGTACGACAAACCAGCGATAATAATCGGAGTACATAACGATCACATTTCTGGCTCTGCATCACAGCAAGCGATGATTGTTCCGTTGCAATTTTTGGAAGAAAACATTGGCAGTTGGCTAGGTTACACAACGTTATCGTTCGAAGTTACGCCAGAATACAGCAATACCGAAAGTTTAGCCCAAGTTCGCCAAACGGTTGATGAGATAATTCGCCGCGGCGACGGCACTTTTTGGATTTTAGATTTTTTTATGTGGGATGAAGAACTCCGCAATTTGAGCGGTGCATTAGAACAAGTGCTTATTTTGCTAAATTTGCTTTATCCGATTGTTGTGGCTATTGCGGTTGCGGTTGCAATATTTTTGTCCATTTTGCTGATGTTGCAAAATGCGAAAATGGTCGCAATAATGAGCGTTTTGGGTTCTAGCAAGCCAAAAATAGCGTTAATGCTTTGCATAAAACAACTAGCTGTATTTTTGGGCGGAATAATTTTAGGATTACTATTAACGCTAATTCTCGGTTGGAATTTTTCGCTAATTTTGCCGCTTTCGTTAAATTATTTTGTCGGTGCAATAATCGGCTCAATTTTCGGTGCAATTTTAGTTACAAAAAAATCGCCAATCGATATGTTGCAAGTACGAGAATAAAAAATGCGATATTTCACACACCGTAGGGGCGGATATTATCCGCCCGTTATACTAAACCAATCGATATGTTGCACGAGAATAAAAATATAACAATCCAAATTAAGAAAAAATGCGGGTCAAGGGCGCGCGCGTCCTTGCGGGTGTGGGCAGCGCCCACGGTTTTGAATTAAGCCACGGAGGAATTTATGGATAATTTATTGATAAAAGATGTAATTTACAAATACAAAAATGGCGACCGTGAAGTTTTGAAAAGTGTAAACGCCTTTTTTGAACCAGGATATATGTACTCGGTTGTTGGACCTTCTGGCAGCGGAAAAACTACGCTGTTATCCATTATGGCAGGATTAGATTTGCCGACCAGCGGCGAAGTTTACATTGGCGGCGAAAATGTTAAATTGTTAAACCTAAACGAGTACAGAAGTAAGCGAATTTCGGTTATATTTCAAGCGTTTCAGTTGTTTCCATTGCTTACAACTGTAGAAAATGTTTCGTATCCGCTAGAATTTATGGGAACAAACCGCAAAAATGCCACCGAGCGAGCAAAAATATTGCTAAACAGCGTTGGAATTGACGAAAACAAACACAAGCGTTATCCTGCGAACCTTTCGGGCGGCGAACAGCAACGTGTTGCAATAGCCCGCGCGCTTTCCACAGGAGCAAAAATAATTTTGGCAGATGAACCAACTGGCAACCTCGATTTGGAAAACGGCAGAGCAGTAATTTCTATTTTGCAAAAACTTGCACACGAAGAAAAATATTGCGTTATTGTTGTAACTCACAACCAGGAAATAGCCGATATTTCCGATACAGTTTACAAAATGTCGGACGGAATTTTAACCGAAGTTGCCAATTAAATTTTATTGTGCAATGCAAATTTTTATGTTATAATATTTTTATGACAATAAATTTAGGGGGAAATTTTCCATGAATAAAGAAACAAGATGCAGTTTTACCTATAAAGCCTGGCTTGGCAACATCGAAAACAAGACGCAAACGTTCAAAGTTACAGGCGAAAATTCTAATGCAGATTTTGCAATAGCAGAATGTAAACACGGATTAGGCAATTTGGCAACCGATAACGGAAATATTGCGGTTAATTTGAAAATCTCGGAAAACCTGCCAACCGAAGGTTTTTCTATTGTTGGAAAAACGGACAACGTCGAAATAACGGGCGGCGATAAAATTGGCTTGCTGTACGGAGTTTACAAATTTTTAACCTTGTTACGCCAAAATATTGACGTTACAAATATTTCGTTAAACGACCAGCCAACCGTTGCCAACCGCATTCTCAATCACTGGGATAATATCGACGGTTCGGTTGAACGTGGCTATGCAGGAAAATCCATATTTTTCCGCAATAATCAGCTGCATTACGATGCCGACCGTCTGCAAGATTACGCTCGGCTGTTGGCAAGCGTTGGCATAAATCAAATTTGCCTTAACAATGTCAATGTATATTTTGAAAGTGCAAAACTCATTACCGAGGAAAAATTGCCAGATTTAGCTAAAGTTGCCGATATTTTTCGTCCGTTTGGCATTCGTTTAATTATTGCGGTGCATTTTGAAAGCCCTGTTTTACTGGGCGGAATCCAAACAGCCGATCCGTTGGACGAAAAAGTGGCGGAATGGTGGCAAAACGCAACAAAATTGGTTTACAAATATATTCCCGATTTAGTGGGCTTTTTAATGAAAGCGGATTCCGAGTTTCGTAGCGGGCCCGCCGCAATGGGTCGCACGCAAGCCGAAGGGGCTCGTCCGATTGCAAAAGCCTTGCAGCTTTTTGGCGGCATAATTTACTGGCGTTGTTTCATTTACAACTGTATGCAGGATTGGCGCGACACAAAAACCGATCGTCCAAAAGCCGCATACGATTATTTTTATCCGCTGGACGGCAAATTTGAAGATAACGTTATTTTGCAAATTAAACATGGACCTTCCGATTTTCAGGTTCGCGAGCCAAATTCACCACTTTTGGGAGCAATGCAACACACGCCCCAAAACATGGAATTGCAAATTACGCAAGAATACACTGGTCAGCAAAAAGATTTGTACACGCTTGCGGTGCAATGGGACGAAGTTTTGGAGCATCCCATAAACGAAAAGCAAACTACACGAGATATTATCGGTGCGGACAACAAAATAATTGCACTTTCGGCAGTGGCAAATGTCGGCGACGACGAAAACTGGACAGGGCATTTATTGGCACAAGCCAATTTGTACGCTTTCGCGCGCCTTGCGTGGAATCCCAAGCAAACGCCAAAGCAGCTTACACAAGAATGGATTGCTTGCACTTTTGGCAATAATCCTAAATTGTTGCAGCCGCTAACCGAAATGATGTTAAAATCGCGGGCGGTTTACGAACAATATAACGCTCCTTTGGGAATCGGCTGGATGGTCAATATACATCATCATTATGGTCCAAGCGTTGACGGCTACGAGTACATGAAATGGGGAACATATCACCGTGCAGATACAAAAGAAATCGGCGTAAATCGCACCGCCGCAGGAACTGGCTACACAACGCAATATCAACCGTATGTTCGGGATATGTACGAAAATTTGGAAACTTGTCCACAAGATATGTTGCTGTATTTCCACCGTTTACCGTACAATTTTATGCTAAAAAGTGGCAAAACGTTAATTCAACATATTTACGATACCCATTTTGAGGGCGTTGAGGGCGTTGAAGAATTTATAAAAACATGGGATTCTTTGAAAGAATTTATGCCGCAAGTTGCCCACGAATCAGTAAAAGAGCGTTTTGCAATGCAATTAGAAAATGCCAAAGAATGGCGCGATGTTGTTAATAGTTATTTTTATCGTAAAACGGGGATTGATGATGCAAAAGGGCGGAAGATTTATGTTTAGGGTTGGGATTATACTAAATCTGACAAACAAAAAAGACCAAATAAAGGTCTTTTTTGTTTTTTCAAAATTTGTAAATTTTAGAAAAGTTGATTTATGCGGTCGAACATTGTGTCGGTTGGCAAGTTTTCAATATTTCGTGTGCCTATAGCATCGTCTATGCTGTTCATAAAGTCGAAAGTAAACCCATTTTCGCTAGGTTCGGCATTTTGCAAGTGATTTAACAAACTTAATTGTTGCTCTTCGGAGGAAACTAAACCGTTTTGCATTACAAAATCTTTTACAATGTTGGTAAAATGGTTTAGAGATTCTCGTATACCATTGGAAATTTTATCGATTAGCTGTAACATATCGTTAATTTTTTCTTCGCTAATCTCTATTTTACCCATGTTAAAATTGCCAACTCTGCCATCTGCAACTGCTTGGTTGTGGTAGAACATTTGAGACATTTCGAAGTGCATCCTCATGAAAGTTTGCATTTCTCTATCTCCAGCATAAAGATTCGCAGTCAAATCAAAAGCACGGTCAAGGTTAGATATTTGAGTTTCTAACTCTTCTCCAGTAAACTGTTCTTCTAGCGATTGGCGCATTTCGGCGTATTTATTGGCTAAATCGGTCATATTTTGTACATCGGAATTATTATAGTTGAGTACAGTCATAAGTTGGGCACCCAATTCAGCCATTGGGATATTGTCGATTGAAAAATGTTGTATTTGTTTATCTATATCAGTAACCTTGGTTGTTTGTGTACGATTAAGAAAATGAGCGGCTTCTGCAGAAATACCAAATTTTTGTTGATCTTGCTCACCTAACCAAAAACTAGCCCAGTCTGCCTTGGACAATTCGTCCATTCTAGCGTTTGACAAATGCGAAAGCATAGTATTTTTTGAGCGAGTAAAGTAATCGTTTTCAGGTGGAATAACTTCGGTAAATTCTTTTTGTTTTAACTGGTTAGGATTTTCTTTCTGTATAGCTTGGAACATTTGGCGAGCCTCATTACTAATATCTAAAGTTGCGTTTTCTGATAACGTAAAAGTTTGCGATTTTAGGGTTTTAGCAAGGTTAAAAGGGTTTGATGATGGCTTGTTTATAGTCAAAGCACCGTTGTTTATAGTTGTAATTTGCATATTTTTCACTCCTTTCGTTATCGTAATATTGGGGCACCATTCATATAAGGAGTATGACCATATCGCCTATAAAGCACGTTTATCTCTGGAAAATCGATTACTTGACCAGTTGCAATATCTACAACCATAGGTGTATACGGAGGTCCCCCTATTGTAACGCCAGGAGATTCAAAATCTTCGGCGTACCAAATATCGAGATGTGTATTGAAATATTGAAAATATTGATATAATGCACCTATTCCCGAAACGAGAACAATTATAGCTCTATCAGAACTTATATCCGTCCAAACAGGGTCTGACAGTACAGCTCCTGTGTAAGGACCTATTGCATTCGGCACTTTAGCTACTACAACTGTGTTTCCTGTAGAAAAAATGCTTTCTTGTCTTGAGGTATAACTATTATTTGAAGTTGGAAATGTGCGAGCGGTACGATGTATATACAATCCATTAAAATTAAGTGCTACACCATCAATATAAAGTTTACCATTTTTGACTTCGGGTTCGGGCAAAGCCAAATTCTCCTCAACTACCGACAACGAATAACTACTAGTTGCACTATATCCACCGTTAAGGCTACGTACTTCAATATAAAAAGTAGTATTTTGCGGCAACTGCCAAATTCTCGTTTCCTCGTTTGCACTTGCAAATGCTGCTAACAAATTTAAGTTGTAATCGTACAAATAAACAGCATAAGTTGCACCGTTCGGCACGTTTGACAAAGTAACGTTTAATAAATCGGAATCGCCTGTTGTAAATGCAAACCAATCAACATCCAAAGGACTGTCGAGCGTTTGGTTGGCGGTAAATGGCAAAGTGTGTTCTCGTGCATCTAATGCGTTGTCGTCAAATTCGGAGTTGTCAAAATCTGTAGATGTATGGATTATAAAATTGTACAATCCGTTTACAGGTGCTAATGGAACAAGTTGCAGAAAATACATATTTGTTGTAGGCACAAGATAACTAACCTGTTGCAAGACATCTGTAGTATAATATGCGGAAATTGCAACCGCATTAAGCATATTGCCATCGAGTCTGTATAAAACTACTGCGTAAACTCCGTACATTGGTTGCTCTAATGCTACTGTTAGCTTGGTGTTTTCGGGAGCAACAAATGCGTACCAACTTTCGTCAGCACTAGATATGTTTGTCAACCACAATCCAAACAGAGAGTTATCCACAATGTAAGCATTATTTGGATTTGTATTAAAACGCACCGTTCTTGTTGATGTTTCGAAAGGATATGTTACAGAATTTTGTGGGATTGTTACATCTTCAAAGGTGTTTCCAAGCAAGTTGTCAACATTTATAGCAACAGGAGCATTTTCGCCGTTTAGTTCGTCAACTAAAATGTCAACCTCTAAAGTTGCGTTTGCGGCAAATGGTGCAACAACGTTTTCTATGTTTAATTCGCGATGTTGTAGTTCCATTGGAACAGATTCTACTTGCTCGGTAATTTCTTCCGAAAGTTGATTTTCAACAGTTTCTTCGGTTTCGTATTCTATGTAATTTTGGTCAACCGTTGTTTCTGGTTCTTCAAGTTCGGTAATTTCTTCCAAAATAGGCTTTTCAAAAATTTCTTCGGTTTCGTATTCTATGTAATTTTCGTCAACCGTTGTTTCGGTTTCTTCCAGTTCGGTAACTTCTTCCAAAACGGGATTTTCCAAGAAATCGTCCGCATTTGCAAAAGTTACAGTCGGCAATATCATTGTAAAAACTAGCATTAAAGCCATTATTGCCGTAAAAAATTTTTTTCCATTCATAATTACTTTCCTCTCATATTTTATTATTTTTGGATATTTTTCCTAAAAACCAACCTCCTTTTTAATATTTGCCAAATTACAAATATTATACCACACAAAATTTTTTCCGTCAACAAAATTACTTTGAACTTCCCTCTCTACCCAAAAATTGACATCCCCAAAAAATCATGTTAAAATAAAATACAATCCACCATAAAAAGGAGTTCCCCATGATTTTCCTACAAATTCGCTTAAAAAATACCTGTACCAAAATTTTTTGGATAACCGCTGCGTTAATTCCAATTATGATTATTGGATTATCGTTGATTTTTGGCTATTCTAGCGGATTAGCTATACAAGTTGGAATTTACGGCAACACAACCATAAACGGCGGCGATGACATTACCATTATAAATTATGACAACCTAGAAAATTTGCACCGTGATGTTGCCAACCGCCGATTAGAACTAGCTTACGTAATATCTAATGAAAATCCGCCAACCGTTACCGTTTACACTTCTCCCGTAACTTTAACCGAGCGAGTTGTCAATTTGCTATTAGCGGCAACTTTATTAGAGCCACGTACTGGCGAAGTCGGCGCGGAATCGTTGCCCTTTGATGCCGATGCCGCCGCTATTCAAGCCCGTGTAAATGAATTTTTGGCGGACGGCGTTTTAATGGAACGCAACGTTATCAGCATTAACGAAACCGCAACGCCAACCGTGCCATTTAGAAGGCTCTTTCACGGCTTGCTTGCTCTATTTGCACAGCTTACGGCAATGTTATGCGCAACCGAGTTTACAAAGCAGAAAATAATAGCAAACCGCATAAAAATCATAAGCAACCGCAAATATGTTTCCTATACTTTGGCGGGCTGGCTTGCGATATTTATGTTGACGGCGACAATTATGTCTACCGCAATTTTGCCTGTTGCCTTGCTATTACCTGGCGTTTGGATTTTTAGTGATTTTTACATATTTACTTTGTATATGCTCATTATTAGTGGGTTGACATTGCTGCTTACAAAACTGCCACAAGCGGCATATTCAAGCGTTTTGGTGGTTGGCTTTATTTTTACGGCACTTATGGGCGGAATAATTTTTGATTTACGGGAAATGTTACAAGAATTTGCATTTTTGCGGTTGATATTTCCAAGCACTTATTACATGGAGTTGTTAAATTTATGAGCATTTTTATTGCCAACGATTGGCTTGATTACAAAATTTTAGATGCAGGACAAGGCGAAAAGCTAGAAAACTGGGGAAATATCACCACAATAAGACCCGATCCGCAAGTTATTTGGGAACGCAATAATCCAAAAATATGGCAAAATTATCATATGCACTATCATCGCAGTAAATCGGGCGGTGGTAGCTGGCAAACCGCCAAACAAGCACCTTCGCACTGGAAAATTAACTACAATAACTTAACTTTTAGCATAAAACCAACCGATTTCAAGCACATGGGATTATTCCCAGAGCAGGCGAGTAATTGGAACTGGCTTATGAACACCATAAAATTGCACAAAAAACCTGTTAGGATTCTTAATCTTTTTGGTTATACTGGCGGTGCAACGGTTGCTTGCATTAGTGCAGGAGCAAAAGTTACTCATGTAGATGCCGCAAAGGGCATGAATCAATGGGCAAAGGAAAACATTCGCCTATCTTCACTGCACGAAATGCCGTATCGCATTTTTACAGACGATGTTCACAAATTTGTTAAACGAGAACAGCGGCGCGAAAGTTTTTACGAGGGAATTATCCTAGATCCGCCATCGTACGGTCGCGGCCCATCTGGCGAAATTTGGAAACTGGAAGAGCGTTTATATAATTTAATCGAAAATTGTATTGCTCTTTTGTCGGAAAATCCTCTGTTTGTGCTGTTAAACACTTATACAACAGGCTTTACGGCAATCGCCGCTGAAAATGTGCTAAAAATGGCAGTTGCAAAAGCGGGCAAAAAAATCTCGCAAGCCGCCATAAATAGCGGAACTTTGGCTTTGCCAATCGCAAATAGCAACCTTATTTTGCCTTGCGGCAACTCTGTTCGCTGGACAATACAAAAATCTTAATTACAATATTTTTAACTTTTTTGGAGGATTTATATAAATATGAAAATACTTAATATATTCGGCACAAGACCAGAAGCGGTAAAAATGGTGCCTGTAATTCAGGCATTATCGGCGGTTGACGAGGTTGACAATCTTGTTTGCGTAACGGCGCAACATCGCGAACTTTTGGACGAAGTTTTAACTCCGTTTAATATTGTGCCAAATTACGACCTAAATTTAATGAAAGAACGGCAAACTTTAACCGAATTAACCGCCGCAGCTTTGGTTGGCATTGGACAAGTTATTCAGCAATCCAAGCCAGATTGGGTTTTGGTTCACGGAGATACTGCAACCACGTTATCGGCATCCTTGGCGGCTTTTTACAACAAAGTTAAAGTTGGACATATCGAGGCTGGCTTGCGTTCCTATGATAAATATCAGCCTTTTCCCGAGGAAATCAACCGAAAAGTTGCCACAGCTATTGCCGATTACCATTTTGCTCCAACGGAACTTGCGAAAAACCAGTTGATAAACGAAAATATTCCGCAAAATACTATCTTTGTAACGGGAAACACAGGCATCGATATAATTTCAACCACCGTAAAAACTGGCTATCAATTCCGCAATAAAGATATTCAAAATGTCAACGGAAAAATTTTGCTAATGACCGCACATCGCCGCGAAAATTGGGGCGAACCTTTAGAAAACATTTGCAAAGCCGTCAAACAGCTTGCTCTCGATTTCCCCGATATAACGGTCGTTTATCCTGTGCATCCCAATCCAGTTGTAAAGGAAACGGTGTTTTCGATACTAGCAAATTGCACAAATATTATACTAACAGAGCCACTAAATATATTCGATATGCACAATTTAATGGCAAAATCTTATTTAGTGTTGACAGATTCGGGCGGCTTGCAAGAAGAAGCTCCCGCCCTTGACAAGCCCGTTGTCGTTCTGCGCGAAGTTACCGAACGTCCCGAGGGCGAAACCGCTGGAACTCTACTACTTGCTGGCACAAACCAACAAAAAATTTACAACTCCGTCAAAATTTTATTAACCGACCAAGAAAAATACAACCAAATGTCAACTGCGAAAAACCCGTTCGGCGACGGCAAAGCAGCAAAAAGAATAGTAGAAATCTTGTTAAAAAAGTAAAAAATTTACAAAAATAGAAAGGTAAAAAAATGATAGCTTTAATTTCGGATATACACGGAAATATTCACGCACTAAATGCGGTTTTGGCGGATATGCCAAAAGTTGAGGAAGTTTGGGTTTTGGGCGATCTTGTTGGCGGATTTTCGTTTAACAACGAGGTGCTTGACAGAATCACAAACCTGCAAAATACAAAAATTATTATGGGCAACTGGGACGAGTTTTTTTTGCGAATAAACAGCAATCGCAAAGAAAAATATTGGCAAAGTCCGCGGTACGGCACGGTTTCTTATTTGGTTGACACCTTGCAGCCGCATAATGCTAAATTTTTAGAAAATATGGCACGAGAAATAATTGTCGAAAGTAAAAATGCGTTGCTATATCACGGCAGCCCAACGGATATTGAGGGCGTTATTTTATCTCACGAAACGGCACAAGCAACGGTACAAAACCATTCGCAAACCCTGCTTGTCGGCGGGCATAGCCACAAAGCACGCTATTTTACAATAAATGGCAAAACGCTCATCGGAATCGGCTCGGTTGGCTTGTCATTTGACGAATTGCCAGGAACTGCCTGTTACACGCTAATTGATTTTGATGAAAATTCCCAACTTAAAAATGTGGTTTTTCGGCACGTTGCGTACGATTTAACGGCGGCATTGCTGGCTCTAAAAAATAGCGAATTGCCCGAACGCAGTCCATATTTTACAAAATCGTTTGCTTTAACGGCTGTAACGGGGCAAAATTACACAAAAGGAGCGGACGGAATTTGGACTTTTATAGACAATTACGCCGAAAAACACGGTTACAGTCCCGATAATATCCCAGACGATTTTTGGGAAAACGCCGCAAAACTGTGGAAACCCAACGTAAGCCCATATTTACTAGAAAAAATAGGGTGGTAACGTATGATAACATCAGAAATAATTTTAGGAGTTGACGAAACGGCAATCGAATCCCTTAACAAAGCCAAAAAAATTAGATACGCCGTTTTCTGCGAAGAACAACAAATATCTCAAGCAATCGAAGATGACGGCTTGGATACCGCCGCCGTTCATGTAATAACCAGCATGAACGGCGAACCTGTCGCAACGGGCAGGTTATTAGTGGGCGAAGATTTTACCATAAGCCGAGTCGCTGTTTTGCCGCAACATCGCAAATTGGGCTTGGGAGATTTGGTCGTACGTATTTTAATACGTGTCGCCTTTGATATGGGCGCAACCGAGCAGATTGTGCATTCCCAGCTATCAGCAAAGCAATTTTACGAAAAACTCAACTTTACGGCAATCGGCGAACCGTACACCGAAGCGGGAATTTCTCATATAACAATGGTGCATAAAGGCGATGTTTTCGGTAAATGTGCGGAATAATTGTTAAATTACATATCGCCAATTTTTAAGTTGTTCGAATATATACTCGAACAACTTAAAAATTTACCGTTTCGAAAATACTAAACTGTTCCCAAAAATGGTTGATGCTTTTTGAAAATGGCAACATCTTTGACAAAATCAAAATTAAGCGGTATGTTTAACTCATTCATTACGATTTGAGAGGAGCCAATAATTATGAGCAAAAGTAAGGCAAAGATTTACCTAGAAAATGATTTAGAAAAAACGAGCAACAAAATAAATAAAAGAGTTAAGTTTGACGACCTGTACGATACATACCCTGGAAAATGGGTATTATTTGTAAATTCAGAGTATATAGGCAACAAAAGGGATACTTGCGAAGTTTACGGGGTTTATGATACTGATGATGATGGGTATCTTGCAGCAAGAAACATTAAAGGTGGTTCTGGGCTATATTATATGGTTAGAGAGGAAGAGGAAATTGGATACAGTTTATCCTCAGTACCCATTGAAGAAGAGTTCGAATGATAGCGTTCTTCTATCTTTTGACGTTAAAAGCAAGACAACGTTCAAGATAGAATGTAAGTTGTATTCTTCTGACGGCAAAGATTATAAAGAAATCTCATTACTTATCGATACAGGAGCATCTCAAACAGCTATAGTGCGTAATGTTTTGACAGAATTTGGATATATCAAATTTACTAAAAGCAAGTATGAAAAACAGACTGCTACAGGAAGAAAGACGTTCGATATTACTAAAATATCTCAGTTGCACATGATAGGGATATACAAACGAAAGAATTTTGAGGTTGAAGTTTTGGATTGGAAAAAGTATTCGTATCATGGAATTATTGGAATGGATATATTATCAAGACTACATTTTCGTTCTGATACTAAACTATTTGAACTACAAAACAAACCTTTTGATTTTCAACCTATTCAACTTGCACAAACTTCTCCTCTTATGAAGAGAGGTGTAAAAGGAGTAGCTTTGGAGTTCCCTACACAATATTCTATTGTTACCGAAACCGAATGGGTTGACAATATGCTAATTGGCAGTTTACACAGTATACACGACTCTTTAGAGCAAGCTGAAGATGTAATTACAGAGTTAAAAGACAAAGCAGAAAATGTTGTGGTTACTAATTTAGATAGGGCGACCAAAAACACTGTGTTGTGGTTATTAGAACTCAATCAATTAAAAGAAAAAGATAATAAAGAACAACCACAACCCGAAGAGAACGAAAAGTTGCCAAAAACTAATTTCGTCACGCAAAAAGAACCGTAAAAATATAAAACAGAAGATGTTGTAAATACACAAAATTTCCCAATCTCCCCTAAAAAGCATCCTCAATATGGCTTATTTCCAACCGATTACCTATTTCCAAAACTTCGACAACATCAAAACGCATGGCTGGCTCGATGGCTGTTTTTGTGAGCACAAATTTCTCCAAATAGTGCATTGCGGTTAATTTAATGCGTTGCTGTTTTTGTGGCGTTACCGATTCGCGCGGTAAACCGTAATTTACGCTCCGCCGATATTTTACCTCTACAAAAACGAAACAATCGTTATCCTGCATAATAAGGTCAATTTCGCCACCGATAATTTTGAAATTGCTTGCAAGCAATTTCAACCCTTTTTTACATAAAAATTCTAGGGCTTTATTTTGTCCGTATTGCCCCAATTTTGTTTTATTCATGTTTTTTTTGCGTTTTATCTAATTCGCTGATAAAAATTAAAATTTGAGCAACTACATCGTATAAATCTGGCGGAATATGCTCGCCTAAATCCATTTTGGTAAGTTCTTCCACCAAACTTGCATCTTGATAAACGGCAATTTCGGATTCTTTGGCTTGCTCCAGGATTTTTTCGGCGACCGTGCCTGCACCTTTTGCCATAACTTTTGGAGCGTGCTCATCTGGGTTATATTGCAAAGCAACGGCTTTTTGGCGAGGTTTTGGAGTTTCTTTTTTGTTATCCATAAAATTCACACTCTCATATCAAAAGTATAGCGTTTATTGCTATTAGTGGCTTGCTGGGAATCATCGGCTTTTTCGCAGTTTAGCAAATTTGTTGGGCTTTCGGCACTTTTATAAGATATTTCCGTTACCGCAAAACCTTTTTTTGCCAAATTTGCCGTTAATTGCGGACTTTTCGCTTGTATCAAATTTATTGTTTTTTCTTCGCAAGCGAAATTAAATTTTACGTTGCGATTGGTTTTTGTGGTTAAAATTTCAACTCTGCCTATGTTTTGTGTATCTAAAGCAATAATTGCGGTTGACTGCTCGTTAGATTTAGCTTGATTTTTTTTGTTGCCAAAAATAAATAATTCGGCTTGTCCAGGTTGCTTTTTGAACGCAAACGGAATCTGATAATAAGCTATTTTTCCGTTTTTTTGGGATTGCTGCTCCATAAATGCCATAAACGCCAAATTTTGCAATACTTGAAACGAAATTTTTGGGTTGGCAACGAGATTTTTATAATATTGCTGTAACGATTTTTGCGTTAAATTTTGCAAACTTGACAAATTGAGCAAATCCGACAAATAATCGGCATTTTTCGCATTTGTCAACATTTGAGTTAAATGTTGACTTAACACGCCGTTTAACATTTTTATGCTATTTTCGTTTTCGGGAAATTCATTTTGCATTAAAAATAGCGTTTTTTGCAAAGTTGCGGCATTTTGATGTTGAAAAAACATAGCTTTTTGCAAAGTTGTTTCGTCCAAAGGTAGGTTGTCATTTAATATTGCTCTGCCGATGTCCATGTTTTGGTCGGCGGCGATAATTCCCGATTTTTGCAACATTTCCTTTACCAATTTATCTTGGCTGTGCTGCGGAGAACTTCGCAACATTTCAAGCTGTATCAAGCCATCGAGATTGTTCGATTTCACTAAAAAATAGCTTTCTTCGCCAATGCGAGCATCGGGCAAAACCATTGTACGGGCTGTAAAACTGCTTTCGTCATTTAATTTAATTGTAATTTTCCCAGGTTGAATATCCAAAATTAGCGCCTTAAAACGCGTTCCTGGCGGAAAAGCATAAAAATTGTTGGTGTTATAAGCATATCCGCCGCCCATTTGCGAAGTTCCCGCCGATTGTGCATTGGATGTGCTTCTTGTAGTTGCTGCTGTTCTCATTTGTCAAGTCCTTTCTGATTTATTTTCGTTATTTTCCAATATTTTAGTCAAAAAAGTTTGGCGGTGCAAAGGACAAATCCCGTATTTTTTGATTGCGTCAACGTGTTTTTTTGTGCCGTAACCTTTGTTTTTGTCAAATCCATATTGCGGATATTTTTCGTGGCATTTTTGCATATAGGAATCTCGTGCGGTTTTGGCTATAATGCTAGCGGCAGCAATGGAATGGCTCAATTTATCGCCTTTTTTTATAAATTTGTGCGGAATATTTGGTCGCCAAGTTCCTTGCAAGCCGTCAATTAAAATGTATTGCGGCGGATTTTTCAAATTTGTCAACGCAATGTGCATTGCCTTATAAGTTGCTTGCAAAATGTTGATTTTATCGATTAGCGATTCGTCAACCCAACCTACAGAATAATCTATTGCAGCAAGTTTTATTTCTGATGCAAGCAAATCACGTTTTTTTGCAGAAAGTGCTTTGGAATCATTTACGCCAGTAATTTGTACATTTGCTGGCAAAATAACGGCACAAGCCACAACGGGCCCTGCCAACGAACCTCTGCCAACTTCGTCAATGCCAGCAATTTTGCTAATTCCAACGGAATATAATTCTCGTTCATATTCTAAAAGATGCACAAAATACCTCCATCATTTTGCTGTTTACAACAAGCGGATTCCCTTTTCCTTGCAAATTTGCTTGGTTTTGTCATCCCACAAACTTGCTTGCACTTGACCTATATGAATTTTATTCAAAAAGTACATACACAGGCGACTTTGACCTATTCCTCCGCCGATTGTCAAGGGTAATTCTCCTGATAACAGCTTGTTGTGATAATCTAATTTTTGGGATTTTAGCTGTCGGTTGAGAGCATTTTTGTCAACTCTAATTCCCATGGAACTTACTTCCATTGGCATATTAAGCTGTTCAAACCAAAAAATAATATCGCCGTTAAGTTGCCAATCGTCATAATCGGGTGCGCGCAAATCGTGCGGAGAGCCACTTTGCAGGGTTTCGCCGATTCCCATAATAAAGACGGCTTTATGCTGTTTTGTAATTTCATGCTCGCGCTGTTTTGGCGTTAAATTGGGATATTTATTTTCCAGGTTTTGGCTTGAAATAAACGTAATATCGGCGGGTAAAGTGGCGGGCAACCACGGATAACGCCGAACAGCTAAATCTTGTATATGCTTAAACGATTGATAAATTTTGCGGACGGTATTTTGCAAAAAGTCGATATTGCGGTCTTTTTCCTCGATGATTAGTTCCCAATCCCATTGATCAACGTAGATAGAATGCAGGTTGTCGAGGGTTTCGTCTTTGCGGATTGCGTTCATGTCGGTGTAAAGTCCTTCGCCTGGCAAAAGCTGATAATCCGCAAGGGCTTGTCGTTTCCATTTTGCCAAAGAATGCACAACTTCCACGGTTTTATTGGGAATCTCTTGCGAGGTAAAATTTACGGCTTGCTCAATTCCGTTTAGATTGTCGTTTAATCCTGTGTCAACCGTAACAAATAACGGCGCTGTAACTCGCATTAAATTTAGCTCGGACGACAAAAACGCCTCAAAGCTGTCTTTTAGTAGCTTTATTGCAATTTGCGTTTCTTTTAAGTTCATGTAACTTGTGTAATCTTGTGCTTCAAAAAAGTTCATATTTTTACCTCTTTAATTTTATGATTTGGCAAAGGCTAAAATGCGGGCGGATAATATCCGCCCCTACGGTTTGGTGGTTTGTAGGGGCGGATATTATCCGCCCGTTTTCCAAATCCGCAATATTTCACACTTTGCGACAATACACCCATTGTGAATAAGCGTAATATTTCAAATGCTGATTTACCTCTTATAATGTGGAATTTTCCTCTGTTTCCTCTGTTTCTTCTAAAATTATTTGCGGATTTTCCGATTCTTCCGTGATTTTTGGCAATTCGTTTAACAAATCCTCTAAATATTGAAAATTGCTGTTTTCGTCAGTAATTTGCTCAAAGCCAAACAATTTTGCAGTAACTGCTCCTGGGAAATTGCTTATGTAGCGATTATATTTGTCCACCGCTTTTTGATAGGCAGTTTGCAACTTTTGTATTTTTTCTGGTTGACTAAAATCGCTGGTTTCTAGCAGGTTGGTTAATTCTTTCAAAATGCTTTCGGTTTTGCCAAGTTTGGATGTTAAGCTGGTAACCAAAAAGGTGATTCCCAGCGAAACCGCAATTACAGCCACAAAAAACAATGTGATAGACATAACTAAATTTTGAACAGTGCATCAAATTTAGTTAGCAACACAAAATTTCCGCGCACTTTTATTCTGCCAATCATAAAGGCTTTTTGGGCTGTATGAGTGCCTTTTAGCACATCGTGCCAATTTTTTGATTCGGCAATTATGTTAATTTCGGGATTTTCGGCAACGCCTTCAGTGTATTCACATTCGCTGTTGACAATCGTGAGATAGCCATTAAATGCGTCTGTTCCAGTTATTGTAAACTGGATTACCGCACGTAATCCCGCCGATATTTGCGGTTGAAAATAATGCGGTAAATTTTGCGTAAGCTGTTTTACTGTTTTTTGTGCTGGCAGTTCTGGTTTTTTTGCCTCTTTCGGCGGTTTTTCGGTTGACAATTCCTGATTTTTGGGAAATTGCGGTTTGGTTGGCGTTCTTTTGGCTAGCTGTTCGCTTGGAGCATAATTTTGCAAAAATTGTGGCGGTTGTGGTGCTTTTGGCGAAAAAGTTGGCTCTTTGGGTTGGCTGTAATTTTGTGGCTCTTGCGGTTGGCTGTAATTTTGTGGCTGTTGCGGTTGAACATAATTTTGTGGATTTTGCGGATTATAATTTTGCGGTTGATAATTATACGGCTGATTGTAATTTACTGGCTCGTGATAATTATAATCCTGCGGATTTTGCGAATTTGGCAAAACTGGCGAATGCGTAGAAACTGGCGAAAAATTTTGATTTTGTGGATGTTGCGAACCTTGCAAAACAGGCGAATTTTGCGAACCTGCCGAATTTACCGAATTTTGCGAACCTGTCGAACTTGTCGAACCTGTCGAAAAAGGCAAATTTTGCTGAACAGGAGGAGCGTGATGAATCGGCGGTTGTGTTGGTGGTTGCTGATAATTCTGTTGATAATTTTGTTGATTTTGAAAATTTACAACAGGCGGTGGAGAATTTTGTGCATCCGTATATTTTTGCGTAAAAAATTGCGTAAGTTCGTGAGTAGCTTGTTCGTTGCGTTCGGCTTGCTCAATTTGCGGGGCTTTTTCGTACGGAGTATTGTGCATATTTGGCTGTTGTATGTACGCAGTTGGAATGCTAGGATTTACCTGGGCAATTACAGTAATCGAGTTATCCAAAGGTACAATATATTTGCGATTTTGTCGAACCGAACGGTACAAATCTTCCGCAATTTTTTCGACAATATCCCGCACAGAGCCGGGTTCAACGTCAACGCCGCCTTCGATAGTCATTGCATAATTTTCTTGCAAGCCAATGCGGCCGCTTTCGAAGCCGCCAAAATAGCAAATTGTTCTTCCCAAATAATCCAAAGCGGTACGTTCGCCGCCATTTTTGGACACAACTATTGGTAGACAATATTTTTCGAATAAAACATCATTATATTCGTTGCATTCTAAAAATTCCAAAAAAGTTTGCAAAATAGAACTTGGTGCAAACAGTTGCGAAGTACAAGCCAAAATAATACCTTTAGAGTTACGCAACCGCAAAATAATGTCGTCCATAACGCGGGCGCGCAATCCGTCAAAATAAGACATTTGTGCAAAGCCTAAATTTATTTGATCAACTTCCATATCTAACTCGGTTAATGCGGCGGCAACAATGGAAATAACTCGGTTAAGTCCAAAATCGTAATGCGGAATGCTGCCGTTGACAATAGCAATTCTCATAGTATCCATAATTTTCTCCTTTTAACTTGGCAAATCGGGCAATCTAATTGTATTTAACCAATAACTAAAAAAACTTGATAGCGGTCTGCCGTCAATTTCTTGGGCTAGCGCGATAAAATCGGCAGAGTTTGTCCGCGAAAATGCGTAACGAGAATAATATTCTCGCAAAAGTTGCCTAAAATTTTCTTCGCCAATCTCGTGAAACAGCGAATAAAACATTAGTTGCGATTTTCTGTGCTGTATTCTAAAATAATCCATCCAATTTTGGTAGACATTTATTCTATTATTCAAACGCCGCAAATTGGAATCCTCCACTGTGCCTTGACGACCTAGCAAATAGTTGTGTTCTCGTTCCATTGCGGTGCGTAGTTCGGCGGGCTGTTCCAAAAGCCCTTCGTGCAAAAACATTACTAAACCGCCGCTTAACCATGCTTCTTCGATGGGATTTGTGCCAACAACTACCGAAAACCATTGATGACCTATCTCGTTTCGCAAGCTGGTTAGTGTTTGAGATGTTCGCAAATGGTTGCTATCCATAAATATTGTGGCAGAAAAATTTTCGGCGTTGCGAAACATATCGGTTTCGACAATATTAAGCTGGTGATACGGCAACGATCCAAGCGTTTCCTCAAAAAATGCGACGCTTTCGCTAGCTATTTCCAAAATATGCTCGGTGTTAATATCGGCGGTATAATGGTACAAAGCAATTTCTTGACCAGACAAAGTTGTAGTGGTTGCCCGTTGAAAATGCGGCGAAATTGCAAAGGCAAAATCTCGTATCATAGGAGCGTTAAAGCTAGTTATAGTACGCTGTTCGTCTTCAAGCTGAAGTTGCGTTTTTGTGCCAGCGCCAACCACAACATAATTTATCGGCGTATTTATATCGATAATATAATTTACTGTGTTTAATACAAACGGGTTTCCTATCGGATAAAATGAATCCGTTTGCCAACCGTTTGCTCCAAAAACCGCCTCGAACGGAAGAAACGCACCGCCCCAAATTGCTAGATTATTGCTACCAGTACGATGCGCCATCGCTGGAATTTGCGCCTCAAATTGTAGCATAATTTGCACCGTTTCGTTGGGATATAATGTCAAGGGCAAATCTATTGTTAAAATTGTGCCGTTTAGCTGAAAATTTAGCACTTCGTTTCCTTGCGAAACTAGCAAAATATCCATATTTGCGTAGGTTTTGTCGTTGCGAAAAATTCGGTTAAAAAATTCGTCTGGGTACGGTTGAATCGGCTCGGATTGCCGCCAAGCATTAAGCGGCACTCTAAAAACTAACTCGTTCAAGGGAAAATCGGTACGATTACTATAAGTAACCGTTTGCATACCGCTAATAGTGCGTTCGGTTTCGTCAAAAAATAGCGAAACAGAATATTCATTAAAAAGCGGAACAACCACATTTTCAATGGGAGTAGCGGGTTCTAGCAAGGTTAAAGCAACCTCTTGTAAATGCGGCGGCGTATTTGTAATTATAACGGGCGGTGCAGGAATATCTAAACTTTCAAGCGGAGCAACATCTTCACAAGCAACCAAAAACAAGCATAATAAAAAAATTGGCAATATTTTTTTTTGCATACGAAATTCCCCCTTTTGTGTTAAAATAGATATGTAAATATTATATCATGTATTTGTAAGTTTGTCATTTATTATTGTATAAAAAGGATGTTATTTGTGAAAATTAGCAAAAATACCAATAAAAATAGGCTTGACAATTTTTCAATATTTTTCAAATTGTCAATCCTAAAATATTTCAAAGCTAAAAAATATCGTTATAAAGTTTGTGCCACGGTTCGGATTTGTTTAATGTCAACCGGTATTTTGCAAAAATTTGCTCGTATTCGTACATTTTAAGTTGCATTGCAGGCACTTGCGATGCCAACGAATGTATTAGAAAAAAATATTCTTGCAACTCGTTTTTGCAAAGTAGCAAGGAAAAATGTTTAACGAAAGTTAATTCTAACCTAAAAAACAAGGTTTCTTCGGTTGCATTTTGCGAGATTGTTTCGTAGGCATTTTGTAAGGTTATGTCTGTCAATGTTGCTCCTAAATTGGACTTTATAAGAAAAACAGCTAATTGCAAATATTTTCGCAAAATATCGTCTTGCCAATCGTAAAAGTTTGTGTCTATTTCGGCGGTTGCTGGAATTTCTTGTAGATACAATTCGTTAAATTGTAAAATTGTGCTATCTAGCCAAGCGTGTTTGTTTGCGTAAGTCCATTTTAGCATACGAGTGTAGTTTGTTGAAAAAGTATCCATTTTTATTCCTCCCATTTGCCTATTTGCTCCGCTTTGGAGGATAAATTCCAACGTTCCACAAACAGAGGTTCGTATTTGGATAAATCCACTTTTGGCGAGACAATTTTGCTTATCATCGAAAAATATTCTTTCAAGGCGAAATTACTCAACAGTAAAAATGATTCCTTGATTAGCAATAATGGCAACCTAATATTTTGCAATTCTTCCTGTGTAGAGTTTGCCACAACCGAATCATACGCCGTTTGCAAAGTTACAGCTATTGCAGTTGGCACAATCCCGCACGATTGCACAAGAAAAGCAAATTGCAAATATTTGTCAACTTTATCGGTTGTCCAAGAATTAAAGTCAACATCAATTTGCTCAATTAAATCGTCTACATAGCCAGTTTCAAATTGAAAATTTTTGTATTTTTCATATAAATATAATTCTGTTATGTTTATTATTGTTTTATCGATAATATTTTGACTAGTTTGCGTTAAATTTAGAAGTTTGGCGTAATGACTTAAAGGTTGGTTATCCAAAATTTTCATCTCCTTTCTAATAATTTTTTCGTAATTGTGTTAAAATAGATATGTAAATATTATATCATGTATTTGTAAGTTTGTCATTTATTATTGTATAAAAAGGATGTTATTTGTGAAAATTGTTTTAACAGGCGGCGGAACAGCAGGACACGTTACGCCAAACATTGCTTTATTGCCAACTTTGGCAAAATTGGGCTATCAAGTAGAATATATCGGCAGCCACAACGGAATCGAGCGCGGCTTGATAAATCTTTGTGAAATACCTTATCACAGTATATCTAGCGGAAAATTGCGCCGTTATTTTGACCTAAAAAATTTTACCGATATTTTTCGCATTATAAAAGGCTTTTTTGATGCGTTGCTAATTTTGCGAAAAATTAGACCCAACATTATTTTCAGCAAAGGCGGATTTGTGGCTGTTCCTGTTGCGTTGGCAGGGCATATTTTGAAAATTCCGATAGTTATTCACGAATCGGATATAACTCCAGGTTTGGCAACCAAAATTATTATGCCGTTTGCAAAAGTTGTGTGTGCAAGTTTTCCCGAAACGGTAAAACACACAACAAAAGGCATTTTAACAGGAAGTCCAATACGAGAAGAGTTAATTTTGGGCGACAAAACAATCGCAATGCAGTTATGCGGGTTTGACAAGTTTGACAAAAAATCGCAAAAGCCGATTATTTTGGTCATCGGCGGCAGTTTAGGAGCAACCACAATTAACAAGCACATCTTCGAACTTTTGCCAACTTTATTGGAAGATTTTCACGTGATTCACGTTTGCGGAAAAGGCAATATTTCTGTGGATGCTTGCCCAGGATATGCTCCTTTTGAGTACGTACAAGAGGAACTTCCGCATATTTTTGCGGCTGCCGATTTGATTATTTCGCGAGCGGGTGCAAATACCTTGTTCGAACTTTTGGCATTAAAAAAGCCGCATTTGCTTATCCCGCTAACACGAGCAGCCAGCCGCGGCGACCAAATTTTGAATGCAGAATCCTTTGAAAAGCAGGGTTTTTCCGCCGTTTTGCAAGAAGAACAACTCGAAAATTTGTATCTCGCAATTTTGGATTTGTACGAAAAAAGGGAAATGTATGTAAGCCAAATGCAAACCAAAGAAACTAGCAAAGGTATAGATAATGTAATTGCACAAATAAAACAGTGGACAAAAGTCGGCAAAGACATTGAATAAAGGAAGTGCTTTTCATGGAAAAATCTTTTGAATTTGTTAGCAGAAACTCTGTTAAACAATCGTCAAGCAATGGTTATGCAGAAAAATTTGAACAGGATGGATTTTGGTACAAAGCCAATGTTGGTGCATTTAATTCTCATGCAGAAGTGGTTGCTTGCAGGTTGTCAAAATATACAAATGTGAACAAATGCGTTGAATATTCTTTAATTAAGCAAAATAATGAATATTTTACTAAATCTGCCGACTTTATAAAAGGAAGACCTTTTGAAACCTTGTCAAGTTTGCATTCCAAAGTAACAGGCACTTCCATTGAATATGTGCAAAATACTTTGTTTGGGGAAAAATTGTTCACGTACGTTATAAACTTTGTTAAATCTGCCGTTAAAAAAGATGTAACTGAAGATTTAGTAAAAATATTAAAATTTGATGCTTTTGTCCTAAACGAAGATAGACATTTTAAGAATTTGGCTTTATTATTAGTCAATAATCAATGGGAAATTTTTCCAATGTACGATTTTGATTGTGCTTTATTTTCGTGTATCGAGGATTTAGATAACTTGCCAACCGAACATAAATCGTTGCCATTTTTCTTTACACACAATGAACAGTTGCGATTCTTAAATAAAATATCTAATTTTAAGCTAATTGTTAAACCTTTTAATCCACAACAAATTATTGACAACCTTTGGGATAAAGAATATACTATAGGTAATGATGTAATTTTAGCTTATTTGGAAACTGTAAAAGGAGGTTTAACTTTATGATTTCAATGTTTAACTGCGAATTTAACTACTACTACATGGGAGAAAAAACTGCTCATGTCAAAATAGTCAATGGACACGCCACTACCGAGCAGTTTTCGAAAGAATGGTACAGGTTGCCTTTTGGAATGGTTCCCGATCACAATGTCCGCCGCGAAACTATCCGCATTTTCTTCGAAGAGCATTGCATTCCCAAGCACCGCAAAGATTTGCAAAAGTTTTTGGATTACTACGGTTTAGAAAAATGGGATGCCTTCAAAATTTGCAGAATAACCAACGGCGAACACGCCCATAAATACGGCTTTATTGAATGGTTAGATAAACAACAAAATTAACCTACCAAAAATTAACCATTTTGTCAACATCAACCGAGAGGAGGCTGGGCTTTTGCCCAAACCCGAATGAAATTACCTTTAATTATGCAGGACATAGAATACGAAATACTAAAAGACTGCAACTTTAACGAAGTATCCGTTGCCGATATTGTTATTGACTCGCGTAAAGTTACGCAAAATAGCTTGTTTGTCTGCTTGCGTGGCTCGCAATCCGATGGACACGACTTTATTTTTGAGGTAGCCCAAAAAGGCGCAGCCGCCATTATAGTTGATAAATTGGAAGCCAACTATTCATCAATTCCGCAAAATTTGCCCATTATAAAAGTAAATAATGCTCGCCGTGCTTTGTGCGTTATTTCTGCCAATTTTTATAGCCGCCCTGCAAAAAAGTTGCGTCTTTTTGGCGTAACAGGCACAAACGGCAAAACTTCCGTTACTTATATGATTGAAAATATTTTGCGGCAAATATCTAATACAGGACTTATTGGCACAATCGGCTTGCATTTTAACGGCGAGCCTGTAAATATCCCGTTTGCAACCTCTACAACGCCCGATCCACAAGAACTTCACCAAATTTTAGATTATATCTTGCAAAATGGTGGACAAAATGTTATCATGGAAGTGTCTTCTCATGCCCTAAAATTGCACAAAGTTGACGGACTTTTTTTTGAAACCGCCATTTTTACCAACTTAACACAAGATCACCTGGATTTTCACAGGACAATGGACAATTATTTGGCTTGTAAAGTTCGCTTGTTTACTCGTGCAAAAAATGGCATAATTAACGTTGACGATAAATATTCCCAGCAAATAATCGATTTAGGCACTTGCGAAAACTGGATTACTTACGGCATCGATAATGATTGTGATATTAAAGCCGTTGACATTAAAAATTTAGACGAAGGTTCGGCGTTTTCCATTGCAATAAACGGCACTTTAGAGCAGTTTTTTATTCCAACCAAAGGATTATTCAACATTTATAATGCTCTTGCTGCCATTGCAACTGCACTTTCGGTTGACGTAAGTTTATCTCAAATAAAAGCGGGAATTTCCTCGTTTGCTGGCGTTCCTGGACGTATTCAAATTGTGCCGAACAACAAAGGATTGCGAGTTTTAGTAGATTATGCTCACAGCCCAGACGGATTAGTCAACATAATTAACGCTGTTCGCAACTTTACCGAGGGAAAATTGATTACTCTTTTTGGTTGCGGCGGCGAACGAGATACCGAAAAACGCCCAATTATGGGACGTATCGCTGGCGAACTTTCCGACCATTGCATAATAACGTCTGACAATCCTCGGTCCGAATCGCCCGAAACCATAATTGCACAAATACAAGACGGCATAAAAGAAACATCTTGCACATTCGACTCTTTTGTTGACAGAAAAACAGCTATATCTCATGGTATTTCGATAATGCAACCTGGCGATTCGCTGATTATTGCGGGCAAAGGGCATGAAAATTACCAGCTAATCGGAAAAAATACTTTTCCCTTTGACGATTTCGAAATTGCCAAAAGTATTTTAGATTAAAACCTTGTTTTTATTATGGAGGACTATAAATTGAATCTAACAGTTAAAGAAATTTGTAATGCAACAATGGGCAAACTGCACAATGTTGATTACGGCGATCCTATTAAAGGAGTATCCATAGATAGCCGTGAAATACCCAAAAATTGCCTTTTTGTGCCAATAATAGGCGAAAATTTTGACGGGCATAACTTTATTTTGGAAGCCGTCGCAAAAGGCGCAATTTGTGCTTTGTACGAACACGATTTCGCCGAGATGAATAATTTAACCGTTCCTTTAATAAAAGTGGCATCTTGTCGGCGTGCTTTAATCGATTTGGCGATTCTTATGCGAAGCCAGTTTAATGGCGAAGTTATAGCAATAACTGGCAGTGCAGGCAAAACCACTACAAAAGATATGACCGCCTCAATATTATCCAAAAAATACGAAACGCTAAAAACCAAAGGCAATTTCAACAACGACATTGGTTTACCGTTGACTTTGCTAAATTTACAGCCCCAAAATAACGCTCTTGTGCTAGAAATGGGAATGAATCACCCTGGCGAAATTTCTTTGCTTAGCAATATATCCCTGCCGAAAGTTTGCATTATCACAAATATTGGCGATGCTCACATAGAAAATTTTGGCAACCGCAGCGGAATATTAAAGGCAAAAGCCGAAATTTTTCAAGGTATTCAACAAGAAGGCACTGCTATATTAAATGGCGATGATCCCCTATTAGCGGGACTTTCCACGGTTGCCAATATGTCTAATATTGCACTTACGGTTTATGCCCACATAAAAAACGATAGTTCTAAAATATCTTCTAGCAAAAAAAACGTTATTTTTGCTGAAGTTATCAACCGCAACGGCTTTATGGGAACGGTTTGCAATATTCATTGGAACATTTACGGCATTGGCGAGGGACAAACCGAGGCGTTGATTCCTTTGCCTGGCGACCACATGATAATGAACGCACTTTTGGCATTTGCAACAGGATTAGTTTTGCAAGTTGATGTTGACAGCATTGTCGATGGAATAAAATCGTTTCAGCCATCGGGCTATCGAATGGCAATGTCCACCATAAACGGCGTAACTATTGTCAACGACACATATAATGCAAGCACGTTATCCATGAAAGCTACAATAGATATGATGAACGTTGCAGAAGGTCGCAAAGTGTGCATTTTTGGCGATATGTTCGAGTTGGGCGATTATGCAAAAAATTTACACAGCGAAATTGGACGTTACGCCAGCGAAAAAATCGATTTAATGCTAACGGTAGGCACATTGTCCAAGCATATTCACGATTCTTTTATTGCGGAAGGTCAAACAAACGCCGTGCATTTTGACACAAAAGAGGATTTTTTACAGCACTGGGAAGAGCATATAAAATTTGGAGATACCGTTCTAATAAAGGCATCTCGCGGAATGACGCTAGAAACCATCGTAGCTACAATGATAGAGCAATTACATAAATCAGAATAGGAGCAAAAACCATGGAATATTCACTTAGTCCCGCAATATACGCTTTATTTATAGCGTTTATAACAAGTGCAATACTTTGTCCCGTTTTAATACCGTATTTAACAAGGCTCAAATTTGGGCAATATGTACGCAGCGACGGCGTAAAAGAGCATTTGCGAAAAGCTGGCACGCCCACAATGGGCGGAATTGTAATATTATTAAGTTTAATACCAGTGTCGTTATTTTTTCTGCACGGCAACCGTGAGGGCGTGGCTTTGGTATTAGCAACTGTTGGCTTTGGTTTAATCGGCTTTGTGGACGATTTTATTAGTATAAAAAAGCATCGTTCACTCGGCTTGCGAGCCTATCAAAAATTTACTGCTCAAACTTTGGTGGCGGTTGCCTTTGCAACGTATTGCTACTTTTTGCCAGAGTTTTCCACGCATATAATAATGCCGTTTGCACCGCATATTTCGGGAAATATTGGCGTTGCGTTTATTCCATTGGCAACTTTGGTTATGTTGGGAGCAGTAAATGGCGCAAATTTTACCGACGGTTTGGACGGATTAGAGGCGGGCGTAACAATTCCTATGGCAGCTTTTTTTATGTTTGTGGCTTGGTCGTTAAACAGCCCAATTTTACCGATAACAGGTGCGGTAATTGGCAGTTTAATGGGATTTCTACTTTTTAATTGTTATCCCGCAAGAGTTTTTATGGGAGATACTGGCTCGCTTGCATTGGGCGGATTTGTCGCTGGTTCGGCTATTTTGTTGGGTGTTCCATTGTGGCTAGGAATAGTCGCATTTATTTACGTTATCGAGGTTTTGTCTGTGATAATTCAGGTGCTGTATTTTAAGGCAACAGGAGGAAAACGCTTTTTTAAGATGGCTCCCATTCACCATAGTTTTGAGCTTTCTGGTTGGCCCGAAAATCGTGTAGTTGCGTTGTTTTGCACAGTAACAATATTGCTCTCGTTACTGGGATATTTGGCGTTTAATCCTTTGATTATGTAATTGTTGTTGCGTGCAAAATGTGCGGTTGACAATTTTGTTGGAGGATTATCTCTGCTAATTGTAGGGGCGGATAATATCCGCCCGTTTTTCCCTACAGCTGCAATTTTTCAACCGCTGTTTCGCATTATAATAAAATAAAAAAATCCAAAACGGCTCGGTTTTGTGCCATGTTTTGGATTTTTTTCGGTTGTATAATTTGGAATTTGGCTTTTTGCGTGTTATCGGGTTTATATCCCAGCTATTACGGGCGGCTTTGTAATGCTCTTTTTGGCATTTTTTGGATTGCTTTTCGATTGGTACAAATTTTTTGTTTTGCATAATATTCTCCTAGCGTTTCGTTAAAATTGGTTACACAAAAAATTTAGCACAAAATATTGGAAATGTCAAGAAAAATTTTTACAATATTTTGATAATTTAGAAAAACAAAAGCCATGAAATAAATTCATGGCCTTCGGAAAGAAATAGAGGTAGATGAAAACGAACCAACAAACAAAAGCTGGAGTTACATCACTATTCTATTATGAACCAAGTTATTAAAAATGTCAAGAAAAATTTTTTATTTTTAGAAAAAATTTTTTGGCAAGATGCAAAATAAAATGTGAATATAATCGAACAAATTAAAAATAAATTTATGCGGATTAAAAACAAATTTATGTTGAAGAAAACGGGCGGATATTATCCGCCCCTACGAAACATCTAAAATTTTAATATATTATTGGATAATATCACGGATAATGAATAAGCCGAGGATATTGTAGGGGCAATCGTCTCGATCGCCCCTACGAAACATCTAAAATTTTAGTATATGATTGGACAATATCACGGATAATCGAACGAGTCGATAATATTTGTAGGGGCGGATATTATCCGCCCGCATTTTTTGCCTGTCCGCACCAGGCGGGTTAAGTTGATTTAACACATTATAAATTAAACGGCTATTGACATTTTTCAACAAAACAAATTCAAACAAATAAAAAAAGGGCATAAAAGCCCAAGAAAAACAGAAAGAATAATAAAACAATGAAAGAGTAAAATGAAAAACAACGAGCCGACGACCGGACTTGAACCGGTAACCTGCTGATTACAAGTCAGCTGCTCTACCATTGAGCCACGTCGGCATTATTTTTACGAAAGTTGTCAACTTTATATGACCCGTATGGGAATCGAACCCATCTCTCAGCCGTGAAAGGGCCGTGTCTTAGCCGCTTGACCAACGGGCCAAATTAACAAACTTTCAACTTACTTATAAAAACTATAAAAATCATAAAATTTTACGCACCGCACCACTTGCAAACTGCTTTTTTATTTTCGTCAACCGTTTTTTCCCAAAGTAATTTTACTCCAGTGCGGTTACATACAGGGCAGGTACCTTTCCAAGTAGCCGTATTTTTTACAGCACGACCTCTTTTTGGTTTTGGCATAATTTCACTTCCTATCTAATATACAGCGAAGAAAAAATTTTTAGTTGATATTTGTTGCAAAAGTTCGTAAGCAACACTACTTTTTAAGTATATCAGCAAGTTCTGAATATGTCAAGAAAAATTTGAAAAAAATTTGAAAAAATTTTCAACAAAATTTTCCTGTATTTTAGGGCATTTTATAAGAAATTGCCAAATTGCAAAAATAAAAATAAAAAACACTTGCAAAATTTTCAAACATATAGTAAAATAATTTAGTAAAGTTATATATGGAGTAAGCCTGTTCGGTTGACACCCAACTGACCGCTTACAACCAGGAAGGAGCTTGTTGAATGGCTAATGAAGTTAGAGTAATTGATGGCAACGAGGCCGCCGCGCATATTTCCTATGCGTTTACGGAGGTTGCCGGTATCTACCCCATAACACCGTCCTCTAATATGGCGGAATGGGTAGACGAATGGGCCGCTAAGGGCAAAAAAAATATTTTTGGCCAAGAAGTTAAAGTTGTGGAAATGCAATCGGAGGCTGGTGCCGCTGGTACTATGCACGGTGTTTTGCAAGCTGGTGCGCTCGGCACTTCTTATACTGCTTCGCAGGGCTTGCTGCTTATGATTCCTAATATGTACAAAATGGCGGGCGAACTGCTCCCTGGCGTGCTGCACGTTAGTGCTCGCGCGG
>JGI24700J35501_10930921_pt1 | contig 47053 bp, 43 predicted proteins | sample TergutTh196P1_FD_35501 | JGI IMG/M metagenome (IMG submission 35501)
ATTATACTAGGAATACCACCAGGAGCTAATTATATAGCACATTCATATTCATAAGATTATGAATTTACGTGCGCACTAGAAAAAAGTAACAGCGCCTCTTCCTGCCAGATGATTAGCGTTGTTACTTACATTATTGTAAGAGCTGAAAGTTGTGCGTGACAATCTTGTAGCTCTTTTTTTATTGTACGTCAATTATATCACGTTGATACCTGTTTGTAAACAATTTTTCAGCAACTTAAAGTTTTTCAAGCTCCTACCGCCAGAATGCTGTCTATACTCCTTAACAGGGTATTGGCTATCATCTTTTAGTATGCTTCATCTCTTCACGTTTTGTGGCGGACACTTTCATCAACGAACCAACACAAAAGCTCATACAAAGCAATATCATGATACACATACGCTGTGGATAAAACATGAGCTCTTTTTGAAGTGTGTGCTTTTTTAAGCTTGGGTCGCATAAGCTATCTACAAGGAAGGATCTATACTTGGAGGTCGCAAAATGAACGTAACGAAAAACAGAACATTAGTAGGAAACGCATTTAATATAACTGGTATTATTGGAAAAAGTGGTAAATCAACAATTGCTCATATGATCCATCACTGCTACTTGGGATTAGGAATTGAGAGTGAAACAGGAACAGTCACAGAAATTTTAAAAAAAATAAATGATAAAAGCTATGAAAAAAAAGCTAAAGATGTTATAATGGAAGTTTATCAGTGTGATATTAAAGAAAAAAAAGTGAGTTACATTGACTTAGATACGCTAATCTTCACCAATAGTGGTAAAGATGCAGAAATAAATGAAAGTTGGACAATGAAGCGCCCTTTTATTGCTTTACCCATTGATAAAATAGCTATCATTAATATAGATGATGATCAAGGTTTGGATTTTTGCAACATGACGGTTGCAAAAACAGTGACTTACGGTTTTAATGAATCAGCAGACATCCAAGCTTGTTATATCAAGTTGGCGATAGATAAAACACAATTTGATCTTCATTACAAAGGCAATTTTGTTTGTCACATAGAAATTCCTTATTTTGGATTTTATAATGTTTATAACATCTTGGCGACAATTGCTTATTTTGTTTCCAAAGGATACGAACCGGTAAACATTTCACAGTTATTATCAAAACTTCCTCAATTAACAGGAAGATTTGATACATTTTCAACGGAGAGTCAGATTAGAGTCATTGTTGATTATGCCAGGACACCTGAAGCGACCAAGTCGATACTCACTTCTTTGATGGCAGTTTGTGGCGGACATGTGATCACAGTAGTGGGTGCTGATGGAAATACACCTAGGAAGACACGTGAATTGCTTGGTAAAAATGTGCTGTCTTATAGTAAACAAGCCATTATTACGAGTGACAATCCTCGGACAGAAGAACCGCAAAGTATTGTTTATGATATGATCAAAGGGAGTGCCAGGCAAAACTATCGTCTTTGCATTGATCGAGAAAAAGCAATTGAGATCGCTTTGAAGATGGCAAAGCCAAAAGACGTTGTCGTGATACTCGGGAAAGGTCACGAAACAAAGCAAATTGTGAAAGATAAAGTCAGTTTTTTTTGTGACAAAACGACTGCTAAATATTTTATACGGAAACTTGACATTTAATTATTTAGTTTAAAAGTAGCTTAGAATCGGAGGTGTCCCCATGGACCTAACACTATTATTACCAATATTTACAGCTTTCATCATTGCCGTTATCATTGCGCCGCTCTTTATTCCTTTCCTAAAGCGTCTTAAATTTGGACAATCAATTCGAGCAGATGGTCCGCAGTCACATATCAAAAAATCAGGAACACCAACTATGGGTGGAATCATCTTTCTTTTATCAACTTTAATAACGGTCATGATTGGTCTCTTATTTTGGGAGAACATGAAGCTAAACGCCACGCTTTTCATGTTACTTTTACCGCTGTTTGGTTGTAGTTTAATCGGATTTATCGATGACTTTATTATTGTTGTAAAAAGAGATAACAAAGGCCTTCGACCGAAGCATAAAATGCTAGGTTTGTTTCTGATCGGTGCTTCCTTTTTCTATTTATTGATGGCTTCTGGCTATCCGACGGTTGTCAATTTAGGTTTTATCCGCTTTGATTTAGCATGGGCACATGGTATTTGGGTCTTGCTTTTGATTTTAGCAGGTTCTAATGCGACTAATTTGACAGATGGGTTAGATGGTTTACTGGGTGGTTGCAGCTTTATCGTTTTTGGCATACTAGGTATGATTGCATTAAGACAAGGGGATTATACAATTGCACTATTTTGTTTGATTATGGTAGGGTCATTAGCTGGGTTTTTAGTATTTAACCTTAATCCAGCAAAAGTCTTTATGGGTGATACAGGTTCATTAGGACTTGGCGCTTTAATGGCTGCTGTTGTGATTTTACTAGGGCATGACTGGTTGCTAGCTGTCGTCGGATTTATTTTTGTGATTGAGACATTATCAGTTATTTTGCAAGTTTTATATTTTAAAAAGACAGGTGGGAAAAGGTTGTTCAAAATGGCACCTCTTCATCATCATTTTGAATTATCGGGTTGGGGTGAACGTAAAGTCGTCCTCGTATTTTGGCTAGTCACTTTGTTTTTGGGGATGATAGCCATGAAAATCATGTTTTTAATGAGCTAATAGCCAAGGGAAACCTTGGTCTTATTTTGATTGAATCCACATAGTTGTGGAAAACTTGTGAATAACACCAAATGAGGATGTGGAAAAGATGTTGAAGACAATGAAATATAAAGGAAAAAATGTACTTGTCATGGGTTTGGCTCGAAGCGGAATGGCTGCAGCAAGGATTTTGAAAGCGTTAGATGCGCATGTCGTCATTAATGATGGGAGATCTTATGAAGATAACGCTGATGCCAAAGAAATGGAAAGAGAAGGATTTCAAGTCATTTGTGGTGGACATCCAATGTCACTATTAGAGACTGGTTTCGACTTGATTGTTAAAAATCCAGGCATTCCTTACAAGACAACCCCTTTATTACTCGAGGCACAGAAAAGAAAGATTCCGATTGTATGTGAAGTGGAAATTGCCTATGCCATCAGTGAAGCGCCTTTTATTGGTATTACAGCGACAAATGGAAAGACGACGACGACGACTTTAATTCATGAAATGATGCAAGAAAGTGGCATTAAGTCTAAGTTAGCCGGAAACATTGGGTTTGTCTCTAGCGTCGTTGCAAAAGATGCGAAAGCTGATGAAGTTTTGGTTACTGAGCTTTCTTCTTTTCAACTGATGGGCATTGAAGACTTTCGTCCGCATATTGGATTGATTCTTAATATCACAGAAGCTCATTTAGACTACCATACGGATCTTAAAGAATATCGACAAGCAAAGTTGAATTTGGTTAAAAAGCAGTTGGAATCGGACTTTTTTGTTTATAATGCAGATGATGACTTTATTGTGAGTCAATTATGGCAAACGAAAGGAAAGACGATCCCTTTTTCGCAGAAGAAAGAAGTGGAAGGGGCTTATTTAGCTGATAATGCGCTTTATTATAAAGATGAAGCCATCATTGCAGTAGATGACATTTTGCTCAAAGGTGAGCATAATATGCAAGATGTTCTAGGCGCTGTAGCTGTTTGTAAACTTTATGGCGCAACCAATGATGCGATTGTTTCAGTATTATGTCGTTTCTCAGGTGTGAAACACCGTCTTCAATTTGTTAAAGAAGTTGAGGGTGTCAAATATTATAACAATTCTAAAGCAACCAATGTGATCGCAACACAGACAGCATTACGCGCTTTTGAACAACCTGTCGTTTTGATTGCAGGTGGTTTGGATCGTGATCATGATTTAGAACCCTTGGCTGAAGATTTCAAGCATATCAAAGGGATTTTTGCTTTTGGACAGGCAAAAGAACGGTTTTTGAAGCTGGCTAAAGCTCATGGGATCTATTGTGAAATTTTTGATGTCATGGAAGGGGCTTTTGAAGCAGCAGTTAAGTTAGCTGAAGCAGGTGATGTGTTATTGTTAGCGCCAGCATGTGCCAGTTGGGATCAGTATGTTGATTTTGAAGAACGTGGAGATGCCTTTATTGAGATGGTCGAAGGACTATAAAGACTGTCTAAAGGAAACTTTTAGACCCATCTCGCATTTTGCCATGCTTCTAATTGTTCACGACGGATCACGTCAACGACTTTTCCATACGTTGAAAAATCCATATATTCGTGAAGTTTAATATCTGGATATTCTGGATTAATAGAAATTAACTTATCAATCCCCATTTGTTTGACAACACGCCCATCTTCTGTATCGAAGACGCCAATTTGGTGGATGTCAATCGATTTCTCACGTGTGTCGACCCAAATAATATCACCGTCAAAATACTTGGGTTCCATGCTATCGCCACGTACATACATTGGGATGACATAGGCATGTTCATACGCTTCACTGCTTGGAATCATGAGTTCATCAAAATCTAAATCTGCATAATGGCTTGTTCCGACTCCAGCGGCAGCACCGATTACATTTGGATAAATAACGGTTCCATTTTTCTTTTCAAGTACAAAAATAGGTTCAGAGATTGGTTTAGTACTTTTGTTCTGTGATCTTTCTGGCTTATCAACCGATTTGAAACTGTTATTTTGTTCGATGAGCTGGGCATAAACAAACGCATGTATTTTTTCTTGTCTGGGTTGTGTCAGCTTTCGATAAGTTTGCAGGATTTCTGCTTCACGCTCATCTGTACGTGTTGGTTCATTCGTCATTTCAATGTTGTAACCCATCAACCAAGGTTCACTAATTTCAAGTGCTTTTGAAAGTAAGCGCATTTTTTCGTTGTCAGGCGTTGACCGATCGTTGACATAGTTCGAAAGGTGACTTTTTGACATCTTAATACCCAGACTTTTTTGATACGGTAATGTCTTGGCTAAGATATCAACTTGCCTTAGGTTTTTTGTTCTCATCAATTCTTTTAATCTTTCACCCGTTGTGAATTTTTTTCGCATATGGATCACCTCAATTCGTTTATTATACGCTAAATCTTTAAAAAGTTCAAGTTATTTTAACAAAGTTTAAAAAATTTGAACTTTTTTGTTGACAAAGATGCTTAATTGGTTTATAATGCCATTATCGAGAAGTACAAATCATTTGTACAATTTGGTTGTTAGAGGTGAAATTCATGAAAGTTACAAATTTAGAAAGAATGTTTATCATCATAACATCATTTATTTTGAACAAAGTCTTTTTGTTTTGGGTAATTGGTGCGAGTACGATGTTTGCGATGTTAATGACCTTCAGCTTACTTATTTTCAACTTTATGATTCTAGCTAAATCTGTTGATAGACTGATTGATACTTATGAAAAAGCGAAAAAGAAACAAACAAGCTTTCATATTGACATCTAGTAAATAAACAGATGAAAACCAGTCGCATTTTTTGATTAGCGCCGCCATATACTTAAATTAGCACGTTTAAGTTGGATGGTGAAATGATGAAGCATGAAGGTATGATTAGAAAACGAACGGTTTGGTTAGGCATAGCTGTTGGTTGTTATTTTGTGGCACTTCTGATACGTTTGTTATATTTACAAGTGTTGAATCCTGAGGAATTTACAGCTCATGCAGAGGCTTTATGGTCTCGAAATTTACCTATTGAAGGACAACGCGGTATTATTTATGATCGTCATGGAGAAATTATTGTTAATAATGTTGTGGCACCTTCGGTCATTATCATACCACGACAAGTAACAGATGTTGATGCTGTTGCCTATTTATTGGCAGAGGTATTGGATTCAACATTTGAAGACATGTATGACCATGCAACAAATCGAGTGAATGTTGAGCGAATTCAACCAGAAGGTCGTAAGTTAAGTCATGAGCAAGTGAGGGTCATTAAAGAGGCTAACCTCGACGGTGTCTATTTGGTTAATGATGTGATGCGTTATTATCCACACGGGAATATGCTGGCTCATACATTGGGATTTACAGGTATTGATAATCAAGGATTAGCTGGCATTGAAGCGTTGTATAATGACTATCTCATGGGAGCAAATGGCGCATGGCAGTATTTTTCTGATGCAAAGGGACATGCATTAGAACGATTTTCAGATGTTTATGCACCGTCAGCTCGTGGGATGGACATGGTCTTAACGGTTGATGCAAGAATTCAAGAAATTATTGAGCGAGAAGCAGATAATGCGATGGCCCGTTACCGACCAGATCAGATTATGATTTTGGCAATGGATCCTCATACGGGTGCAATTTTAGGTAACACTTCTCGTCCAACATTCAATCCAGCTGCTTATCAAGCATATGATCAAGAAATTTTCAATCGAAATTTACCGATTTGGTCTACATTTGAACCTGGATCAACATTTAAAATCATGACTTATGCGGCGGCGCTTGAAGAAGGGTTAATGGCGCTCGATGATACATTTAGTTGTATTGGGCATTCCATGATTGAAGGAACGCGTATTCGAGATTGGAAAGCAGGTGGTCACGGAACTCAGACGATGTTGGAAGTCATCATGAATTCATGCAACCCAGGATTTATGCATATTGGTGTAGAGCTTTTGGGAAAAGAACTGTTATTTGACTACATTGATGCTTTTGGTTTCCGTGAAAAGACGGGTGTAGATATGATCGGTGAAAGCCAAGGACTTATTTTTGACCCAGCAGTGATTGGACCTGTTGAAGTGGCTACTTCTGCTTTTGGTCAAGGGAATTCCATGACACCTCTGCAGCTTGTGACAGCGGTTGGATCAGTGATCAATGGTGGAAATTTAATGACACCCCACATTGTTTCTGAGATTCGGCATCCTTATACGGGAGAAGTTTTATTTGCTAGGCAGCCTGAGATTCGGCGTCAAGTGATCAGTCAAGAAACATCTGATACGATGCGCTATGTATTAGAAAACGTCGGTGCAAGAGGCAGTGGGCGTGGTGCTTTTATTGAGGGCTACCGCGTTGGTGGAAAGACGGGGACAGCTCAAAAACCATCGCCAGAAGGTGGCTATAAAGCCAATGAATATATTTTATCTTTTGTTGGTGTAGCACCTATGGATGATCCACAGATTTTAATTTATGTCGCTGTAGATAATCCAAGGGATACCATTCAATACGGTGGTGTCGTAGCAGCGCCAATTGCACGCAAAATTTTATTGGAAGCATTGCCTTATTTAGGTGTAGAACGTCGAACAGAGCAAATTGAAAAAGCCTATATTTGGGGAGACGTTCGCTATGTTGAAGTACCAGACTATGTGGGGATGGAAAAAGCGGACATTAATGAATATACGACTTACCGTATTGAGTTTCTGGGGCAAGGAACTGTCGTGACAAGGCAACAACCAGCTGCAGGGGCTAAGATTGCCGAAGATGGCGTGATTCGACTTTTCTTAGGAGATTAATTTTTTCTTGACTTTCGTGGTGGTTTACTGTAGGATGAACAAGGTAGTCTACAACGAAATAGAGAAATAGCGCTAAATATTTCAGATGATTTCAGAAAAATATTGCTTTCATATTATGAAAAAACTGGTTTATATAAAGGGTGATGAATATGGATGACAAATTATATTTTGAAGTATTAGAGAGCATTAAGCGCGAACTTCAAAATGCACAAAGCAAGGCAGTTATTAGTGCAAATGAACATATGATAACTGCGTATTATAATACAGGAAAAATGCTCATTGAAAAAGACAGCTGGGGTTCAAAGTTCATTGAAAAGCTTGCAAAAGATTTAAAGGTAAGCTTTCCTAATGTTAAAGGATATTCTGCAACTAATCTTAGATATATGAAAAAATTTGCTAGTACCTATATTGATTTTGAAATTTTCCCACACGCCGTGGGGAAATTAGCTTGGCGTTCAAATCGTATGCTTTTAGACAAATTGAAAAATAATGAAGAACGTTTATGGTACGCCAAAAAAGCCATTGAAAATAATTGGAACAGTACGGTTTTAGAACACCAAATTGCGACCAAGTTAATTGACAGACAAGGCGATAACGTCAAGAAAGTTACAAATTATTTAGAAAAATTAGGAGATGGCTTTAGTGAACGTGTTCAAGAAATTTTTAAAGACCCCTACCTATTTGATTTTATGACGTATACTGATGGAATAATTGAAAGCGAAGTTGAAAATATTCTGATAACGCATATTACAAAATTATTAATGGAGCTTGGTAAAGGTTTTGCTTTTGTAGGGCGACAATATCCTTTATCAGTTGGTGCAAGAGAATTTAAAGTCGATTTGTTATTTTATAACCTTGAATTGAGATGCTACGTTGTTATAGAATTAAAAACCCGACAATTTGAACCTGAGCATACTGGGAAACTGGGATTCTATATATCAGCAGTTAATAGAACATTAAAAAAGGAAACTGATAACCCAACAATTGGAATTTTATTAACTCGTGGAAAAGATAACTTGGTTGCAGAAGTTGCATTATCACAAACTGATGCGCCAATTGGTGTAGCTGATTATAAATATTTGCAAGAAATACCGGAGTATCTAAGTAAGATTATGCCTTCTATTGAAGAAATTGAACGACGACTTATTGATGAGAAAATTAATAACGCTCAGTAAGATGCTTAGATAAGTATATTCTATTGGACTATATTTAAATTTGGCTCTTGGCTGTTTAGAATGGGTAATATGAAATTCATGTTTTCAGCAGTAGCGTTTCATTAATTTGTAATAGGCTATCATGATGCCTTAAATTTTTGCCAGTAAATATATCTTAAATATTGAAGAAGATATTAGTTCATTCCAAGGGGTCTCCATGAATCTGGTAGTAGTGTCGAGACGAGTTAGATAAAATGGATTAAATGTCGTCTGACATGATAAAATTTTGAGTAAAGTAGGTTTTACTTAGTCAACAGTATGAAAAGCGTTAGATACTAGTCTAACGCTTTTCATATGGGCATAAAATGATAAGAGGTGATGCCCAATGATCAGTTTCAAACGAAAATTAATGGATAAGTTCTTCCATGGGATCTTCTTTTTTTCAGCGGTCTTTGCGATCATGATAACCATCGGCGTGATCTGGTTTGTATTGGTGCAAGGGTTGCGCCCATTTGTAACGGGTAATCGCCATGGGGTGTACTCAGCCATCAGCTTTCTAACAGGTGATGCATGGTATCCAAGACGTGCTATTTATGGCATTGGCTACATGATTATTAGTACGCTTCTCGCCACTTTTTGGGCAGTTGTTATAGCCATTCCGATTGCGTTGGGAACAGCTATTTTTATTGTAGAATTTGCACCAAAGTGGCTCGCGACTATTTGCCAATTTTGTATCGAATGTCTTGCAGGTATTCCGTCTGTTTTTTATGGGATTTTTGGTTTTATTTCGCTCTTACCACTGATTAAAAGAATATCACCCTATCCTTATGGAGAATCTTTATTAGCTGTTATTTTGATTCTTGCGATCATGAGTTTACCCACCATGTGTTTGATCATGATTAATGCACTTAAACGTGTAGATCCCATTTATAAGGAAGGTAGTTTTGCCTTAGGAACTTCTCAACGCCAAACCATTATTTCTGTGATGCTACCTGTTTCTAAAGCAGGGATTATGAGTGGGGTTATGATGGGTGCTGCACGTGCCATTGGAGAGACAATGGCGGTGGCACTTGTTGCTGGGAATCGAGAGCGTGGTTTTGTGAGTGGTCCATTTCAAACAGTCCGCCTCCTTACAACGAATATTGTCATGGAGCAAAGTTATGCAGCAGGTTTGCATGCTCAGTTGTTGTGGTCGACGGCCATCGTCTTACTGATTTTTATTATTCTTATTAATATGATCTTACGTCGCATTAATGGGAGTGCGCAAAAATGAGAAGAAAATTATACGATGCTGTTTTTTATCTTTTGACGGGGCTTTGTGCGTTACTGTCGGTGAATATGCTGTACCACCTTATGAGATTTCTGCTGTCAAATGGATTGCCGCTTTTGTATCGACAATTGAGTGGATTAGAACAAACGGCTATTCTTGAGCCGACCAAGTTGCAGCAAATGATTTTTTCCACTTTATTTCTAACAGGGGTGACTTTGTTCTTTGTTCTTCCTTTCGCTATATCAGCTGCCATTTATCTTCATGAATATGCACGTGAAAATGTGCTCGCTCAGATGACTCGTTTTTCGGTTCAGACATTAGCCAGTATTCCGTCTATTGTATACGGTCTTTTTGGTATGCTTATTTTCGTACAGCTTGCTGGTTTCGGAATGTCTATTTTAGCGGGTTCAGGAACCCTTTCGTTGATGCTTTTGCCTATTGTCATGACTCAAACAGAAAATACACTGCGCCAAATTCCTCACGCCTATAGAGAAGCTTCGGCAAGTCTCGGTGCCACACCCTTTGAAACCATTAAAAAGATCATTTTGCCTCAAGTAACACCCGGTGTCCTCGTAGGTATGCTTTTAGCTGTGGGTCGTATTATGTCAGAATCAGCTGCTCTTTTATTTACACTTGGGACATTCGTGAGAATGCCTGTGAATCGACAGACTGGTATGTTTTCAGTTCTCGAAGCGGGGACAACATTAACGATTAGAGCACTCATTGAATTTAAAGAACATGGGAATCTTGAAGCTGCCGCAGCCATTGGTGTTATCACAGTCGGTGTTGTGATCATTTTGAATGTGATAAGTAAAGGAATCGTTTGGATTTTTGAGAAAAATTAAAAATGTTAAGTTGAACGAACTTTTAACATTGAATTTACAATTCCTTAACAAAACGTTTGATGCGATCATGTATAATAATTCATGTTGAGTTTCCCAAGCGTGTTTAAGCTTATTTCATTTTGGGTCATATAGACACCAGGTCATCGTTTAAATAAAAATAAGTATCCCAATCGGGGATGGAGGAATTATAAATGAAGAGAATTAAATTGTTATCATTATTCATGTTGGGATTTGCTGTCTTCTTAGTTGCATGTGATTCAGGGGATAACACGGGCGCTATTGCGGTTGTAAGCCGAGAGGAAGGTTCAGGTGCGCGTGGTGCATTTGAAGAATTGGTGGATGTCAATACGGAGGAAGCTAATACCATGACTGATGCGGCTATTATTCAAAGTGGCAATGGTGTTGTTGCTGGATTTGTCGCTGATAACCAAGCTGCAATTGGTTACATCTCATTTGCAACATTTATCGAACGTGGAGATGCTTTGGTCGGTTTATATGTAGATGGTGTTGAACCTACGACAGCTAATATGTTATCAGGTGCTTATACATTGGTTCGACCATTCAACTTTGTCTATATGCCAGAAAATATCGGCATTGTTGAAGAAGCCTTTATTGCTTTTGCAGCATCTACTGATGGATTAGCAATTTTAGAAGGTTTAGGTGCGGTGGTTGACACGAGTGGTGCAATGGCATTTCATTCATCTGATTGGGATCTGCCTGCTCAAACGATTGCTTTCGGAGGTTCGACTTCAACTGAGGCAACGGCCACAGCGCTAATGGAAGAATTCACAGCCTTGTTTCCACAAGTTGAGATCACTTACAATGCGTCAGGTTCAGGTGCTGGTATTGTCGGTGCTCAAGAAGGAACGTATGCTTTAGGCTTCGCTTCTCGTGAGATTCGTGATACGGAACTTGAAAGTGGCATTCATGTTGTACAGTATTGCGTTGACGGCATTGTCATTGTCGTTAATCCAGCGAATACAGTAACAAATTTGACTGTTGAGCAAATTAGAGCGATCTATTTAGGAGAGGTGACAGATTGGTCTGAAGTTCAATAATTTAAATATCAGCACACGAAATGAAGTGGGTATTTCCCTCACTTCATTTTAGTGCGTTTAAGGGATAGAGATTTTGATAAATGAGGTAGATTTGTAATGGATGTAGAGATAAAATTAACTAAAAAACGTGCCTTTTCTGAGAAGTTGTTCCATGCATTATTTTTATCCGCTGGTCTTTTTGCTGTGATATGTGTTACGGCGATTATTATTTTGATTTTCACACGTGGTTCAAGGCCATTTATGCCTGGGAATGAATATGGGACGTATCACTTTTTTAACTTTCTTACTGGAACGTTTTGGCGTCCAGCTTTTGGAGAGTATGGTGTAGGCTATATGATTATTGCTTCTCTTTTTGCGACATTTGGCGCAATGCTTTTGGGTGTTCCAATTGGTATTTTAACCGCTGTTTTTATCGCAGAAGTTGCACCATCATGGCTTGCGAAAATCATGCAACCAACAGTAGAGTTGCTTGCTGCAATTCCTTCAGTTTTATATGGCGTTTTTGGATTTGCAGTTATCGTCCCAATGATTAACAATTTCACACCGAATCCAACAGGGTATTCATTAATGGCGGTTATTTTAGTTTTGACGATTATGGTCTTACCTTCAATTGTCGCCATTTCAGTAACGAGCTTACGTGCAGTTCCGACACACTATAAAGAAGGTTCATTGGCGTTAGGCGCCTCACACATCCAAACCATTTTCAAAGTTTTGATACCGGGTGCAAAATCTGGTATTTTAACGGCAGTTGTGCTCGGTGTAGGACGTGCGATTGGAGAAACCATGGCAGTTATTTTAGTAGCTGGAAACCCAGAGAGTGGTGTTCCAACTTCAATTTTCGATCCGGTTCGTTTGTTGACAACTAATATCGTACTTGAACAAGGATATGCAACAGGTTTACAAGCACAAATGTTGTTTGCAACAGTGATTGTCTTATTTACGTTTATTCTAGCGATCAATTTAACCCTTTCAAAAATTAGGAAAAAGGCGGTTCGAATCTAATGCAAAAAAGAAGAATAAGCGATTACTTAATGACTGCTTTAATTTGGCTTTCAGCGACAGCGACAGCGAGTATTCTGTTAATCATTGTCGGGTTTATTTTTTCAAATGGTTGGCGTTTAATTTCACCTACTTTTTTAACACGTGAGGCTAATGACACATTACGTATTGTTAATTTTGAGAGTGAGTCGATGGTAACCGCCGAGATTATGGGTGACTTATTGGTTGTTGAAGGCATTGGATTAACCCTTGAACGGGATGAAACTTACGGAATTAAAGTTAATCATGTGGCTGCTGACGCTCCAGGACGCCATGCATTAGACAATGCAGGAGAAATCTTTCCGATTCGTCGTGGTCAAGTTTTAGAAGGCATTAATGAAGAACGAATTCATGGTGGAACAACCCTTGATGAGATTAGCACGATGTTTGACAATCATTCGACATTTACATTCCGTATTCGACAGCTTGGCGGGGGTATTTTTCCGATGCTGATTTCAACATTAATGTTGATTTTCACGACTTTGTTGATTGCAACACCCCTTGGGGTTCTTGCTGCCATCTATATGGTTGAATATGCAAAACAAGGACGTATTGTTAACATGATCCGATTTGCAATTGAAATTTTGGCTGGCTTACCATCTGTTGTTCATGGCCTATTTGGCATGTTATTTTTCTCAAGAATTTTAGGATTGGGCATGTCAGTCCTATCAGGGGCTTTAACCCTGACAGTTTTACTCTTACCTATTATGATTAGATCAACAGAAGAATCTTTAAAAACAGTACCAAATAGTTATCGTGAGGCATCTTTGGGACTTGGAGCGAATAAAATTCAAACCATAAGGAAAATTATTCTGCCAAGTGCACTTCCTGGCATTACAGTGGGTATTATTCTTTCAATTGGTCGAATTGTAGGAGAATCAGCTGCGCTACTTTTTACACTTGGAACGTTTGCTCGAATACCTGTGAATCCGGCAACTGGCAATTTATCCATTTTCGAAGCTGGCGCAACTTTGACACTACGTGCATTTATAGAGGTACAAGAATTTGGGAATATTGAAATGGCATCAGCCATTGGAATTGTTATTTTAGTTATTGTCTTTACCCTAAATTTATGTTCGAAATTAATGACCAAGAAGTTTGGGAAGTAAATAAAAGTGAAAGTCGTTGTACTCACTCGTACAAATCGTACAAAGAAAGGCGGTTCAAGAAATGGAAACCAAGTTTAAGATACAAGATTTGAATTTATTTTATGGAGATTTCCAAGCACTTCATAATATTACCCTAGATTTATATGAAAATAAAGTGACGGCTTTAATTGGTCCTTCAGGTTGTGGAAAGTCAACGTTTTTGCGTACGCTCAATCGGATGAATGACTTGATTGACAATGTTAAGATTACAGGAAAAATCTTATTAGATGGTCGGAAGGATATTTACGAAAAAATGGATGTGATTGGCCTTCGTACCCGTGTTGGCATGGTGTTTCAAAAGCCGAATCCATTTCCGATGAGTATTTATGATAATGTTGCTTATGGGCCTCGTTGTCAAGGGCTTAAAGATAAGAAGAAATTAGATGAGATCGTTGAAGAAGCTTTACGTGGTGCAGCGCTTTGGGATGAAGTAAAGGATAAGCTCAATAAGTCAGGCATGTCACTTTCTGGTGGACAACAGCAAAGATTATGCATTGCACGGGCAATCGCTATGGCGCCTGAAGTTATTTTAATGGATGAACCGACATCGGCGTTGGATCCCATTGCGACTCAAAAAGTTGAACAATTGATGGGTAAATTGAAAGAAAAGTACACCATTATTATTGTGACTCACTCGATGCAACAAGCAGCTAGAATCTCTGACAAGACAGCCTTCTTCTTAATGGGAGAAGTGATTGAATTTGGAGACACCGATAAAATTTTTACCAACCCTGATAAAAAAGAGACAGAAGATTACATCACAGGTAGATTCGGATAAATAAGAAAGTTGCGAGCTGTCCCAACTTTCGAAAAAATCTTGCCATCTGACGCATTGTAAAATAAATGTTATAGCCCAGGAAATAATCTTAGCGTATGGACAGATGTAACTAAATAACGGATGATAAATTAAAAGAGGTGTTTGAAAAATGGTCGTAGATTCTCCAATCGATGCAGTTTATAATGAATTACTAAATATGGTTAAAGAATTGTCTGATGCAACAATTCGTATGTATGAAAAAACCTTGGAAACATTGAATTCTCTTGACACACAGCGTGCACTTTGTATTATTAAATCTGATACAGAAATTGACACCATGGAGGAAGAGTTGATTGAATTTGCAACGATACAAATTGTTCGACAGCAACCTGTTGCAACAGATTTACGTAAGATTTTGATGATTATTCGTTTAGCGAGAGAATATGAACGTATTGCAGACTATACTGAAAATATTGCTGAATATATTATTTTAATTAAAGAAAACGAATCTTTGGATCATTATGAGAAAAATGTTGATAAGTTTTCGAAAATGATTGAAATTATCATTGAAATGCTAAATTTGGTTATCGAAGGGTTGTTAGAAGAGAACAAAGCAAAAATTAAGGAAGCAGCTGACATGGACAACAGGGTTGATACATTTTATCATGAAGTCATGGAATCGTTAATTCAACATATTCGTATTGTCGATGGAAAAGTATTTGGAACCGCTCATGCGATTTTGATTAATAAGTACTTAGAACGTGCAGGAGATCATGTCACGAATATTGCTGAGGAAATGTTGTACGCACTAAAAGGAAGACGGTATAACTTGGGTTAATAAACGCAATGAAGAACTTTTTACCATGGACTGATTCTGTCAAACAGACTTCCATATGACACACAAAACCCATCTGGTGGGGTAGATTCATTCTACCACTTCTTCTGATGGGCTTTTTTTATACAGTCTGTTTTTTCTCGCTTACCGTTCTATATTGACTATAACAAAAACATATGCTATAATATGTTATATCTGATGTAGAACAAGAGAGGAGAGTTGACTATGTTGCTTGAATTACAACCTTATAGCGAAAAGCCTATTTATGAACAGTTAATGCTTGAAATTAAACGGGGTATTGTAACAGGAGAACTTGTTCCCGGTGAAGCGTTACCTAGTGTACGCATGCTCGCAACTGATATTGGAATTAATATGCATACAGTTAACAAGGTGTATAAGCAATTGCAACAAGCAAAGGTATTGGTGAAGAAAAAAAATGGGTTTATTGTGAATCCAGAACCGTTAAAACCAACGGAAGATGCCATGACGGGCATTTCGGAAAGAATCTATGAGCTGATGATTGAGAAGGCGCTATATGGCATTACTGATGATGAGGTTTTATTTTTAATGAAAAATGTTAATTTGACAAGGAAGGAGCATTAAAATGAGAGAGTCAACACTGGTATTACTAATCTTGGTAGGAACGATTTTGTTCACAGGAATAATTTTAGGTGCAACCCCTTATTTGACAAGAAAAAACATTCAATTTGGCATTATGTTACCAGAAGCTGTGGGGAAGTCTGAACGTGTTAAACAATGGAAAAAGCAATATTTTATTTGGACAGTTTTGATTAGTATTTTGGCAACAATACCACTACTGGTAGGTTTGATCATGGATAAAACTGAAGATGAGTTGATTCATTATCTTGCGATGATTGGGGCAGTTTTGGTTATGATGGTCGTTATTTTAAATGTGACCCTTTATTTCAAATTTTATCGGAAAGCTAAAAAGTTGAAGGAACAAGATTCTGCTTCTAATCAAAGGAAGGCAGAGGCGCGTGTGATGGTTTCAACTAAATTCCGAACTGAAAAAATGGCGATTTCTAATGGGATATTTGCTGCCATGGGGATGTTTATCATTGTGGCGACCGGCCTTGCACCTATTGTTTTAAGCCGTCAGATCGGTGCGTATGTGCCAAAGCATTGGCATGCTGGTGATGCTACCGAATTTGTCTCTGCTACAGTAGGAACGTTTGTGATTGCCCCTTTGATTCAACTGTTGGTTTTAGGAATACTGATGTTTACCAATTATACGTTTATGGTGACAAAGCAGCTTATCTCACCGAAAAATGCTGTCCGTTCCTTGGAACAAAACCGTCGTTATCGTCTTGCCATGTCAAAATCCATTGTGTCCATAGGGATTGGGTTGCTACTTGTTTTGGCAATGCCACAGTTTATGATGATTTTTAATGTCCAATCTAGTCCGTTATATATGGCAATCGGACTGGGTTATATGCTATTTACAATGGTTATTACATTTTATACAGCCATTAAATATGGACAAGGTGGTGAACGATACACGCCACCGGTTCATCAAGCTGGGCTTAAACCTAAAGCGGGTGAAATGCTAGATGATGATGCCTATTGGAAGTGGGGAATGATTTATGTCAACCCTCAAGACCCAGCCATCTTTGTTGAAAAAAGGTTTGGCATTGGAACAACGATTAATTTTGGTAGATGGCAAGCATGGGCAATAACAGGAGTTCTTGTTATCATCACTGTTGTGATCTTAGTGGTGAGTATGTTATTAAGTGGGGAGGGCTAAGTAATGAGAGAAAAAATGATGTTATCAATGATAGCTTTGGGTACAGTAGCATTAGCTGTATTTATTGCTAATAAGATAGTGAATGGAACTGAGGAGCGTTTGACTGTTGAAATTCCAATGATTGTTGAAAACCATTCTATGGAAGATGATTATATTCCAGAAAATGCTATTATACGATTTGAACTTGAAGAAATGGAAGAAGCTAGTGGTATAGCTGATATAAAAGATGAACTATTATATCGTGTGACCACATTTGAAAATTTTTCAACAGGAGCGTTAACGTTCAATTTTGGTGGCTTTGATTTTTCGAGAGCTGGCATTTATAAATATCGTGTGACTCAAGTTCTTCATGAGGATATGACAGAACAAAAGAATTGGGAACTAGATTTAGTATCGTTTTACATCACGATTACCGTTACTAAAATTGACGGTGAACTAAGTCCATTTGTTACTATTTTACGAGCTAATGATAGTGAATGGACAGAAGTTCCAGAAGTTCGATTTGTTAACACTTACCTATCTAAATAAAGTTTTACCCACATGAAAAAGATAGTAGACCAATCACACCGTCCGCTATCTTTTTCTTTTTTACTAAAAAATTCAAGAAAAATGAAAAAAATTGATGACCCTTACGAGCCAATGTGCTATAATTTGAATAACTATTAAATACAAAAGACAAAGGTATGATGGCATTGAAAGCACTGGTTATTGAAGATGAAGAAAGTGTGGCAATCTTATTAGAGAGCATTTTACAGAAGAATCGCTTTACCCAAGTCGATTTGACATTTGATGGGAAAGAAGGCTTGGAATACGGCTTAGCATATCCTTATGATGTGATTTTGCTTGATGTAGGGCTACCCAAAATGGACGGTTTTGAGGTGCTCAAACAGTTGAGAGAAAAAAAGATTCAAACTCCGATTTTAATGCTAACAGCTCGAAGTGATACGCAAGATAAAATAAAAGGGTTAAATAGCGGTGCAGATGATTATTTAACTAAACCTTTTGACCGTGATGAATTGGTAGCTAGAGTCTCAGCAATTACAAGACGTGGTGAAAAACTTAATTTGGAGAGTGATTTTAAAGTTGCAAATTTGACGTTTAACCCAAGAATGCTAACTTTATCTTCGCAGACTGAAACGTTGCATCTGCCTTTGAAAGAGGCACAGATTTTAGAGTATTTAGTTAAACAACAACAAATACCATTGTCGCCAGATTGGTTGATTGACCATGTATGGCGTTTTGATGATGAGGTAACTGTTTCAACGCTACAACAGCATATTAGCAGGCTACGGAAAAAGTTTAAGCGATTAGGTACAACTGTTGACATTAAAGTGGTTCGAAAAAGTGGCTATTTGCTAAAGGTCTGATATGATGAATAAGACGATTAAGAAATTACGCAATAAAATATGGTTGACCTTATCGATTAGTTTTTCAAGTCTTGTTATCTTAATGCTAGCGATTATTTATTTGTTGATGAGCCAAAATACACAGCACATGATTTATCAATCGTTAAATATGCGATTATCTTCAGAAGCGTATTTTTTTGAAGATATCTTTTTTAGTGTGTTTATCAGTAGCGAAGAAACTCGAAATATTCATGCAAGTTCACAATATTTGTCAACCTCAACACTAGAAAGCCTTGTCTCACAGGCACTACCTTTAATTGATGACCATTATTACCATCACCTTTTAATGGATGATGCAACGTGGGCGTATATGGTACAAGGTGCTTATACCATCGAATCAGAAACGCATACAACAGACTATACACAGATTATCTTTGTGAATGTAACAGAATTGATGGATAAGTTAAAACGTTTACTTCTTATATTGTCAGTAATAGGAAGTGCTAGTCTTTTTGTTATTATCATTGGGAATTTTTTCGTGGCTAATAAGTTGGTTAAGCCGACTATTCGTGCTTTTGCTAAAGAAAAAGAAGTCAATGCTTTTCAAAAGCGTTTCATTGCCAATGCGTCGCATGAATTAAGAACCCCACTTACGTTGGTTAAAGGGAGTTATGATGAAGTGCTAGACAATTTATCAAAAACAGTTATCAGTCAAAAGAAATGGTTTAATGTGATGGACTTTGGCATTAGAAGAATGGAAAGTTTAACAGAAGAATTATTGTTGTTATCTGAACTGGCACATCATAAGAGCGGGAAAATTGACAAAAATGATGTGGTTGATTTATGCGGATTGGTACAGGAAGTGGTAGCAGTATTAGAAATGAAAGTTGTGGAAAAGGGAATTACCATTTCGACAAGTGAGAATTTGGGGATAATGGTTAAGCAGAATAGAGAAAAGTTAAAGCAAGTTGTTTTAATCTTGTTGGATAATGCCATTAAATATGTCAATCCGAAAGGTTGGATTAAGGTTGAGGTTTTAAGTGTTGATAAACAAGTGAATCTATGTGTTAAAAATAGTGGCAAAGGTATTTCGACAGTTGATTTACCGCATATCTTTGAACGGTTTTATCGTGGTAATGATGTATCTGGAAAAAGTAAAGGACACGGTTTAGGGCTTGCGATTGCTAAGGAAACCATTGAATTGTTAGGTGGAGAGATTTTTGCAGAAAGTGTCGTTGGTGAAACAACGACTTTTGGGTTTACGTTGTTCATTGAATAAAAAAAGATAGCAGACGGTGTGATTGGTCTACTATCTTTTTCATGTTAACGGTTTACTCTGAGCATCGTAGCTTGTACGTTCAATGTTCTCTTAATATCGTAATTATATTGCCTTCTTCTAAACTTAAATCATGAGTAGTTACAAAATCGAGCAGAACTTCCACAAATTCTTCATTTTCAAATATGTTAGTAATTATCTCTTCCTCATCGGTCGAACGACCTACGTTTTTAATAAGAGAAATAGCTACCAAAACAGCGGATAAAATGACTAACAAAGTCGCAATACGCTTCTTTTTCATAAAATCACCTCACAGTACAATTGATAAAACAACTATCTTATACCTGCTAGAATATTTCTCCTGGTTTGTGTCCAGTTCACTTGTTCAGCATAGAAGCGAACACGATATTCTCGAGAATTTACATTGTTAGCTGTTGGTCCTGCAAATTTAATCTACATATAACGGCATAAGTGGAATCATATAAGCTACTTGATTTGTTCCAAATTCAATTCTAATGAAAGGTCTAAACACGATAGTCTCACTGTACTCTGAAAACGATATCCGCACCCTAAATTCATAAGTGTCATCTTCATTTATACTAACATCAACAATCTCATATTTATCTATATTGGCAAAATATTCGGGGAAAATAAGCTCAAAACTATGTATTTCTTCTCCCGTTACTGGTAAGATACTGTATGTTCCATAAATTTCCAGTTCTTCATCCATTGTTGTCATAACTGGAGAAGACGTTACAATAAATATCTCTTCAGAGATGGTTTCGCGAGCTTCAATTGAAAAATTAGGGATTTCAAAACTATAGTCATCATTTCGATTTAAAACAATTCTATCTATTGTCAAAGCATCTGTCATGAGAAGTTCATCAATTTCAATCATTATGTAGAGTATTGGGTTATATTCGGTAAGTGAGTCTCTCCCAGCTGTCCAAGATATTTCATTTGTCGTAAAAGTTAGGGAATTATCATTGAAATAAATAGTTACTGAGTCAAAATAATCATTAAATAACTTAGTTATTGTCTCTTCATCAGATTCGAAACTTGAAATATATCTGAAATAAAAGGGTATCATTCTGTTGAAGGAATCTGAATTGCTACTACTTATTGACATGAATGTGTTATCTTGAGTTAATTGCAAATTATTTATATTTATTGTATTTTTATCATTACTGATACCAGTATTTGTATCGATTACATTAGAACATCCAGACAATGATAATATAATGATAGTTAGAGAAATAAATAATGTACTTCTATTTACTTTCATCATAATATATCCTCCTTGTAATAAAATACCTCCAATCTCATTAAAGATTAGGATTGGAGGGCAAAGTTTAATAAGTTCTTGTCTCTAATTGTGCAACAATGCCTACATCGAACCCGCTTGAAATTTATTTCAGTTTGCATAAAACCACACCCTTTCAAGGTGGTAGAAGTAACCCAGGTAATTAAGCTTACCCTCTTCCGATAATGATATTATAGCAGATGAACCTGACATAAACCTGACATAAACCTGAACAAAAGCTGAACTTTTATTTTTTCTCGCTTACTTTAAATATTTTATTATTCTAATGTTTATGGTAAACTAAAAGTTACCAGATAGTGCATTTGAAAAGTTTCCACTCTAAAAGGAAAAACTAACCCCATCAAATTGATGTGGGGGAAAACAGGAGTGGTAAAATTGTTAAAAGACAGGTTTATCAAGACCAACGGTGAGAAAATATATAAACGAATATGAAAGGAATCAAGAACGAATAAAAGAAGCGTCAATGTTAGAGGAAAAAGAAGCGATTATCATTGAATCATCAAAGAAGCCGACATATGATACAAGTAATCGAAAGAGATATAAGATAACGCCAGAAGTAGAAGAAATCATAAATGATTGTTTGGATAAAAATGAACTCAAAAAGAAGAATGGTAATCGTAAGCTGATCATGAAGCGCATAGATATCCACGAACATCTTAAAACATTGGGATTTAATCTGAGTTATCGTACAGTGTGTAGTTATGTTGAGACCAGGATTAAAAAAAGAAAGAGGCCTATATTAGACAAAGTTATCCACCAGGTATTAGTGCAGAATTTGATTGGGGTGAGGTTACATTAACGATTGATGAATTAGGCGGTGAGCATCGAATGAAGATTGGCGTGTTTAGCCTCAAAAACAGCGATTATCGATTTGCTCGTTTGTACACCCATGAAAATACAGAATGCTTCTTAGATGTGCATCGCCAATTTTTTGAACACATTGAAGGCGTTCCAAAGGAAATCGTTTATGATAATGCATTGGTTCAGGTAAAGCGATTTGTAGGTGGTGAAAAAAAACCAACTGAAGCAGTTATCCGTTTGTCGTCCTATTATGGATATGAGCCAAGGTACACCAATTATTTTCGTGGTAATGAAAAAGGTCATGTGGAGCGAAGTGTTGAGATAGTGCGCCGTAAGGCTTATTGCACCCAACAATGCTTTGCCACAATTGCTGAGGCGGAGACTGCATTAATAAAGGCAATCAATAAGAATAATGCAAGTATCAAGCAACGAACTGGCATTACGGCAGACACTGCATTTGCTTACGAAAGCGAGTTTCTAATGCCAGCTAGAATACCACTGGATGTTAGTGTCTTTATGGAAGTGAGTGTGAATAAGTACAGCTTAATTTATGTGGATACCAATTTCTACTCTGTACCAGATTTTCTAAGTGAGAAAAAGGTAATGGTAAGGAAATATCCAAATCGAATTAGGGTCTACTACAATGATGAGTTCTTATTTGAAACCAAACGTGTTCTTAAGGGTCGAAATCAGTATCAAATAGATATTAACCACTATTTAGAAACATTAAAAAAGAAGCCTGGTGCTATCACACATAGCTTGGCACTAAAACAAGCTAAACCCTGGCTTCAAAAAATATTCCATGATTATTATGGACAAAAGCCACGGGATTTCATTACACTTTTGGAATTAATTCAAAAAAATTCCTTACATGACGTTCAGGTTGCAGTCAAGAAATTGGAGATAAAGAAATTGCCTATTGATAATTCTTATATTTATAATGAATTAATGGATGAAAGTGCACCAATATCAGCACCTAATGAAGGTTATGATGCGATACACAAGGCATGTGAAGAACAGCTGCTTGCGATTTCATCATTATATGGTTTTGGAGGTGTTTCAAATGAGCGAGTCCATTAAGGTACTATCAACACAATTACGCTTGCCCTATTTGAAAGAAAATGCTCACCTTCATCTTGAGCAAGCAAGATTAGAGAACAAATCATATGAAGATTTTTTGATAGAAATCCTTGAGTATGAGATAGCGTTGAAAAATCAAAATAGCGTAAAAAATAGGATTAAACGTGCGAAGTTCCCTTATCACAAGACATTAGATGAATTGGTCATTGATGAATTACCTGATGGTGCTAAACAGCAATATCAGAGCTTGAGAAGCCTTGATTTTATCAGTTCTCATCAGAACATTATTTTAGCTGGAAACCCTGGAACGGGTAAAACCCACATCTCAATTGGACTGGGCTTAAAAGCTTGTATGGCAGGTTATAATGTTTATTTCACTCATGTTCCAGATTTGATTATCAGACTCAAGGAGGCTCAGAACGAGCGTACATTAGGCTCACTTAAAAAGCGATTTGAAAAATATGAACTCATCATCTTAGATGAACTTGGCTATATCTCTTTTGATAAAGAAGGTGCTGAGTTATTGTTTAACCTTATCTCCAGTCGTACTGAATGTGCAGCTACTATATTCACAACTAATCTATCATTTGACCGATGGGATGAAATCTTTCATGACAAAGTCCTTACTGCCGCAATAGTCGATCGAATTACACATCATTCTTATGTGATTAATATGAATGGTGAAAGTTACAGATTGAAGCAGTCCACTAGCTTAAAAAGAACAATTTAAAAAGTTATCAAGTGGAAAAATTTGAATTGCAATCATGGAAATTTTTTACTTGCAATATACATCTAAATAAAGACATAAAAATCCGTGTTCAAAAACACGAATTTTTATGTCTTTATTTACTAACATTTCTAAAAAGCAGGTCCACCACTCCACCACGTGGTTTGCGAAGTTAGAGCAGCGCCATTTATCCACATAGTTTGCCCGTTCCATACTGCATTTGCACCTGTTGCTCCTGAAATGCTAACTTGAACACGACCATGTTGAGTAATGGTATTTACAACTGTAAGGATTGTCCCTTCATGAACTGACCCACTCGCTTGATTATTAGCTTGATCAGACCTATGAAATACTAAAACGGCACCTCCTGGGTTTACGGTGAATCGTGCACCATTAAATGGTTGAATGTCTACAAAATCTTGCCCAACTGGAATGCTTGTTGAAGCTTGTGCTGCCACAAAGGGTGAGCTTAACGCAAATGCAGTTGCAACTGAAACAGTATATTTTGTTAGTACTTTTGATAATTTTACATTTTTAGCCATAATGAATGACCCCCTTATTTTAGATCAAGGAATTTGAATTTTAATCCTGTGCAGATGTAGTGAAATTATTGTTTCGAAATTCCTTAAAAACAATGATAGCATATCTGTTCAACTAATATCCATTTTTTTTTAGTAAAAAATCTTGTTTTCATGTTTAATTTTATTCTGTAGTATAATAGCTACAAAAATAAAGAAGGAGGAAGCGGTAATATAGAATTTTTGTAGAAATTAATCATAATTTGAGAAAAAAAGTTTAGATTTTCTGCAGAGTTCTTTTGTAATAACTACATTTGTATTACCTTTTATTCATTTAACCTTGTATCAACTTTTAAGATTCCAAGATGTCATTTTTTGAATAAAACTCCACCATTTTGAACTGGATTTCTAGTTATCAACAGTGGGAAATTTAATTTTAGAAATACGCTACAACATTCAAAAACCTTAAACCTAAATCATTAAAAGATGTTGTGTCGACCACTAGGACAGGTATTTTCTGTTGAATTTCAAGGTATTTCTTTATTGATATGGAGTGTTTTTAGCTTTTATCAGTTCCAACAGTTGATTAGATGGTTGTTGTTGGGATTGGTATTTCAGTTTCAACAGGTAGCTTTTTAGCTTGTACAAGTTCAATCAGTAAACGAAAACTCGGAATCCCCAAACGCTTTGTCGCATTTTGATATTCCGAGTTTTGTTTGTATAAAAGTTACATTGTTGAAAGATTTTAATGCTTTCGGATGTGCCGAATTTAGCTCATGATTATATCATAATCGGAATAATCATTTCATCATGAAATAGGCGTTAACTTCAAAGGTTTCCGTTTTCTCTTTCTCGCAAGTAGTAACTCTTTAATTTCATCAGATAAATTTGCTTTTAATTCAAGGCTTGTAGCCACGGTATTTAACATTTTAGTTACATCTTTCAAACGCTCAGTATCTACATATGGAAAATGCATCAATACAACTTTTTTGGCGGTTTCTTGTTCTAAAAATAGGGTGACATCACTGACTTTATGTGCAAGCTCTAAGCAAAAGGTAGCTGTTCCTACTCGATAACTTGTTCCGCCATTTTGAAGATATTCAAACTCTTTTGATAATTCGTTCAAAAATATTTCATAAGATATATGATTACTCGGTGTATCAGTCATAAAATCACCACTTTCCTCTAATGTAAAAGTATTCCTTTTTCTTTTAAAATTTCTTCCAGTTGATGCACATTGACATCTGGATTATTTGGGTTAATCATGTAGCCTTTATATTCCACTACCATGTCCAACAATTTTTCTATACTACAAAGATTTAAGATGTCGGTTTCTTTTAGATCTCTTAAATCTTTTTCACGAGTTGAAAAAATCTTAGAACAAGCGAGTAACTCAATAGATGGAACATAGATTTTGATTGCTTCAAAATCTACTCCTTCTAATTTAAATAATTCTGTCTTTTTAAAATCTTCCATTGGTGGTAATTCCATCACACCCCCAACAGTATCAATTTTCACTTTTTGAAGTAATTCATAAATTTGTTTAGAATTGGTTGTCGACAGCACATTGACATCAATATCTCTTGTTGGACGAAAAGTTCGTTTCTGGAGTTCCATAAAAAGGAGAACACCTGAAGCTCCAAGAATTACCAATTCCGCTTGAACCTGGTCAGCAACACAATAAATATCTAACAATTCTAATCGATCCAAGATTTCTTCAGTTTTACTAAAGACAGAATGGCTATCATTCATAAAATCTACCACCTTTTTATGATGTCACAATACTTAATCCTTAAAAGTAGATTTAAATAAATGGCATAGTTAAGCCATTTTAGTGCCAACCAACTGTTAGAAAGCACACTCTACTCCTTAGTTACTCGTATAAGACCTAAAAATAATAAATCAATTATACCATGAAGTGGCGGAAAGTTAAATAGAAAATCAATTAACATTAGCCGCATCTTCATCAATAGGAACGTAACCAATATCAAGGTTAACGTATGGTTTGAGGGTTTCATAGTGGTGAAAATGATGTTAACGAGTTGCCTTTGAACTGCCTTAATGGCTTGATTTTTGGTCTTGCCCTCGCTCAGTTTCTTTTGATAGTAATGATATTATAGCAGATGAACCTGACATAAATCTGACATAAACCTGAACAAAAGCTGAACTTTTATTTTTTCTCGCTTACAATTGAACTTCTGGAACTTCATCATCACCAATAAAATGTAGAAAATGTTGATATGTTCATCTCTAAAAATAGAGAAACTAAGCTATTTTTGGCAGCTAACTGTTTTGGTAGCGATTTGCAAGTTGGTTTTTCTTTTGATCTAAAACTAGCTTTTTCCCATTTAAAAATGTTATAATATTAAGGCATGTTATTTGGTTAGTCGTCATCTTTGGCAGATGGATATGAATATTAAACTAAACTTAAATTAAAATGCCTCACAGATATGAGTCAGAAGGGAATAGATGAATATGGAATCAATAGCAATTAAATGCCCAGGCTGTACGGGTATTACCGAGGTACCTCAGGAAAAAACGCAAGGGTATTGTCAATATTGTGGAACCATCTTGTATACAGAGCAACCTGAAGCGGAAGTATTTCCAGAAAAGAATGAATCAGAAGGGCTACTTACGGTTTGGGAAGATGTCAATGCGCAGTATTTTGATGGTGCGCAATTATTTGACGAGGTGTTGGCTGCGTACGCTCATTTAGAGGTAAGCGAAGCACATCATTCTGAATTTTGGTTAGAAAGGGCGCGCTTTTTTGCCCAAGGTAATATGAAAGAATTCGAAGAAGGGCGCTTGATGCCCAAACAGTGCAAAGAAGTTGTTGATCAGTATGTGGAGTGGATGGACATTGCGATTGAAACGCATGAAGGGAGTTCAACGCCACTCAAGATGGAAAAAGAAAAAACCATTGGCGATATTAATAACACATTCGAAGGTCAGAAAAAAAGAGAAGAGAATGAAGCGAGAGAAAAAGCACGCCTTGAAGAACAAAGGCAATTAGAAGTTATTGATGAAGCAGCGCTTGCAGCTGAAGAAATGGAAGAGCTTGTGACACATAATAAAAAGCGCAATATCATGATTGCGATTGCTGGTTTAATCGTGCTAGGTTTATTCGCTTTGTTATTGAGATCATGTATGAGAAATAACGTTGATGTGACTTATTATGAAAAGTTTTTAACATTATCTTATATCTTTGAGCTGTTAGATGAAGAAATAACCCGTGAAGAAGTGCTTGATTTAAATCTCAACTTTGGTACACGAAACACTGAAGCAAGAAGCATCAGAATACTAGCACCGACAAATGCAGACTTGGACAGGATAACTTTCCACTTTGATGAAGATGATCTGTTGACGCGTATTGCTGTTTATCACGCCAATTATTTTAATGGCATTGCTGCAACGGATGGATTAGATCAACTTCTTTTTTCAGACTTTGACGTTGAAGAATTGGAAGTAGCAGATGATACCTTAGTGAGTAAGATTAATGGATACGCTGTGCTCATTAGACTAACACAGACAACGCCATCTCAGTTTAATGTGGTTGTTTCAAGGTCTGAAGAAGCATTGACCCTAGAACAGCAAGAAATATGGGATCGAATTGAAGCCCGACTGATCGCAGGCTATGGCTCATGGGCAGACTTGGTCACATGGGCACTTGAACAAGACATTGCATTTTCATTTTTTGAAGATGGTGATGACCCAATAGAAGCGATACGCTTGCTCATTAATCGATATGGTCTTGTAGGTGACTATATAGAAGCAACACCACGGCTAGGTTCGCTCAATAATCCTGAAGAAATTATTTTAGCCCTACATTTTGATCATCTCACATACAACACTGTGGTGGCTGAACTCACTGGTTTAAATCGAACTTCCAATCGTGAGCTTGATACATGGTTAGATGCAAATGGTCGTAGGAGCTTAGATGATCATTTCGAGCAAGTAGAAATCGTTAATTTGAATGAAGCGGGTCAGGTATTAACAGAATTACCAGAAGCCGTGGAATTTATCCTGTGGGAAATCGAAGACTTGGATTTATTTACACCAATGGGCGTCGGTCGAATTAGAATTGAACGCACTTATCGCATTTTGGAAATCGAAGATGAAGACGACGATGAAGACGATGACGAAGGTGAAGATGAGGACGATGAAGAGGTAACAACGCCAGAGCCAAGTGGTCCTACGGTTTTATCTTCAGGTTCTTGGGTTGTTGGTACAGACATCTCTCAAGGTCGCTTTGAGATAACAGGTGACGGCGCAGGAAACTTTTCTATTTGGCGCGGCGCTTCTTTAATGACCAATGAGTTTTTAGATGGTGGGCATACAGGTGTAAGCCGTGTAACAACTTATTTGTTGAACGGAGATCGGATCGAAATAACAGGAACGCATCAAGTCACTTTTAATCCAGTAACCAGTCGAACTTTATCAAATACATTAGGTGCAGGAAACTGGGTTGTAGGTGTCGACATTGGAGCAGGACAGTTTGATGTGACGACACCGTCTGGATCTGGACATCTCATTGTGTGGCGTGGAGACAGTTTGGTCACCAGTGAAATTTTAGATGGTGGCAGCACTGAGCCCGAAATAGAACCCGTTCAAGTGAACTTGATTAATGGCGACATTATTACTATTTCTGGATTAGAGCATGTCGTTTTTGATTAGACATAAGTACATTTCTTCAAAATAGACTGAATATCTAAAATAAACCTTGTCGAACCTCATGAGATGGTGGCGTACACGGTTTATTTTGCTAGACGGATTAGTCTGTCTTGTTAGTTGGAAAGTTAAGGCCACCATGCGTGCTGTGACTAACTTTAGAGCGTGCTTTTTCACCATTAAAAGTTTCAGACTGATCTTCACCGAATTCTGTTGTGAAAAGCGATCTGTAAGTTTCCATACTCATGATAACAGCATCATCGTGATTATTGGTCGTTAAATCTAAAACAGTTCTACTCTTATTCATTTTTTTCATCATCTTCATTCCCATCATCCATTTTAGTTTAAGTTGCTCCAATTTAAAAATTTCATACCTTTGAATCGAACAAACTTATTTTTCTATTTTTATTCAAATTATTCAAAAAATATCTCAAAAACTCTAAAATTGAGTATTTATAACGATTTAGCAACGACTCTTTTTTAAATTCGGATCGAAGTAGAAAAAATTCACCTGTAATGACAATTAATAAGTGTTTAAAAAAGTTAAAGTTTGTTTTATAATTAAAGCTAATGATAGAAAATGAAGGAAATTGATAATTAAAGGAGCGTGTTGGTTAATTATGTTTAAAAATAGAACAGCAAATGGTAGAAATAATATTGTTGGTGAAAAGGTTGAAAATTTGAGAAAGAGTCTAAAAGGAACGCCATCGCAGCGTCAATTCGCAGAATTGCTTCAAGTATCAGGATTAGATATTGATAAAAATGCCATTCAACGGATTGAATCGGGAGAAAGGTTCGTGACTGATATTGAACTTAAAGTATTTGCTGCAGTTTTAGGTGTCACGTATGAAGAGTTGCTAAAGTAACAACTCGTCAACCCGTTAAAAATCTCATTGAATAATTTGGGTCCTTTGTCAAATAATGTTGGTGAAGGATTACAATGTAAGTTAAGACTTCAAGTTGCGAAAGCAATTTAAAGTCTTTTTTTAAATTTTAAGCTGAGCGGTTCGTTAGTTCTTCTTGAGCATGGGATTTTTCTTAGCCTTTTAACGGTATGTTTTAAGAGAGATTTTAAATAAATTTTCAAAAATAGGGCATCATGTTTGAAGGTTGTTTAAAAAGTTAAAAGTAAAATGACTGAAAATAGAATACGTTTACATGTTTGAAAAAAAAGGATTGTCATGTATAATTAAAAGTAAAAGTGGAAATTTGTTTTAAAAAGTAGGAGGATTTGTATGTCGGAAATGAAGCACCTGGTTACACTTGAGGGGTTGACTGTCGATGAAATGATGGCGATTTTGAAAGCAGCGGATGAATTTGCTCGCGGTAGACAGCAGACCTTCAATCAAAAGGTTGTAGCAAATTTATTTTTTGAACCGAGTACAAGAACACAATATTCCTTTGAAATGGCGCAAAAAAAGCTAGGAATTGAAACCATTACATTTAATGAACGTGTCTCAAGTATTAGTAAAGGTGAAACTTTGTACGATACTGTCAAATGCTTTGAAGCTTTTGGTATTGATGCTTTGGTTATTCGGCATCCGGAGGAGAACTACTTTGATCAGCTCATGGGTCATGTAAGCATACCTATTTTCAATGCTGGTGACGGAAGTGGTCAGCATCCGACGCAATCATTGCTTGATCTGTTTACCATTTGGCAAGAGTTCGGTTATTTTGAAGGGTTAAAGATAGCCATTGTAGGTGATGTTGCCAATTCTCGGGTTGCGCATAGTAATATTCAAGTGATGAAACGATTAGGCATGAAAGTGAGCTTAGTTGCACCTCCTCAATTTCAAGAAGCGGGTTATAAGTGGCATGATTTAGATGAGGTGTTAACAGAGATGGACATTGTCATGCTACTCCGTGTCCAACATGAGCGACATCAAGAAGCGTTGTCTTTAAGTCAAGCAGCATATCATGAGCAATATGGTCTTTCTATTGAGCGAGAACGTCAGATGAAAGCGAACGCCATTATCATGCATCCTGCGCCTTTTAATCGAGGGGTTGAAATTGCTGATGAAGTTGTTGCGTGTGAGCGCAGTCGAATTTTCAAACAAATGGAAAATGGTGTCTATGTAAGGATGGCCATTATGAGTCGTGCATTCGAAAGGTAAAAATCGAGTGCGTACAAGTCGCAAATAAATCAACCTAGGAGAGAAGGCAATGTTACTATTAACAAATGGACAAATGTTAAACGAGGAAGGAACTTTAATAACGACAGATATTTTGGTAAAAGCGGATAAAATAGCCAAGATTGGAAAGGGTATTAAAGCAGCAGATGCAAAAGTCATTGAACTAGCAGGAAAGCTTGTGACACCAGGACTCATTGATGTACATGTACACTTGCGCGAACCAGGTGGTGAACATAAAGAAACGATTGCAACAGGAACGGCAGCAGCAGCGCGCGGTGGCTATACCTTAATTGCAGCGATGCCCAATACGAGCCCTGTTCCAGACAGCACAGAAAATTTAAAAGTCGTGCTAGATAAAATCAAAGAAGATGCTGTCGTTCGTGTCATTCCTTATGGCTCAATCACTGCTAATCTTAAAGGGGAACATTTGAATGACTTTTCAACTTTAGCATCAGATGTCTTTGCTTTTACAGATGATGGACGAGGCATTCAAGAAGCTGGCATGATGTATCACGCTATGATCGAAGCAGCGAAAGTAAACAAACCGATTGTTGCACACTGTGAAGATGACAGCTTGTTATTCGGTGGCTATTTACACGACGGTTCATACGCAAAACAACACAATCATAAAGGCATTCTCTCAGCTAGCGAATCGATCCATATTGCAAGAGATGCTATTTTAGCAAAAGCTGCTGCTGCGCAATATCATGTTTGTCATGTCAGTACAAAAGAGAGTGTCTCAATCATCCGTTGGGCTAAAGCGGAAGGAATCAACATAACAGCGGAGGTTTCTCCTCATCATTTATTGCTGGCAGATAAAGATATTGTCACTGAGGAAATTGCTAATTTTAAAATGAATCCGCCATTAAGAGACGAAGCGGACAGACTGGCTTGTTTAGAAGGGATTCTTGATGGCACCATTGACATCATTGCAACAGACCATGCCCCACATACTGCAGAAGAAAAGGCATGGCCGATTGATGAGGCACCTTTTGGTATTGTAGGGTTAGAAACTGCTTTTCCTTTGATGTATACCCACTTTGTCAAAAATGGGAATTGGTCATTAAAATTTTTAGTTGACAGAATGACGACCATACCAGCTAAAATTTTTAACTTGCCGTATGGGAGACTTGAAGTGGGAGCACCTGCTGATATTGCAGTATTCGATTTGGATAGCACTTATCAAATAGATGTTGAAAAATGCTTATCAAAAGGTAAAAATACACCCTTTAATGGTTATGAAGTTAGCGGTGAAACGGTCATGACTGTTGTAAATGGTGAAATTGTTTATTCGACCCTGTGAAAAGCTTAAAAAGCTTGATGTTAAGCCAAGAAAATTGAGGAATCATTTTTAATCTTACTAAGCACTTTAATTTTGTGATTAATAAGGTAACACACTGGACAGTCCGTGAAAAAACTGGTATACTTGAAGTTAAATTGAGGATAAATGAACGATCATTAAACGGGGCACGCTGAACAATGCAGATAAAAGTGGATGATGCCCCCATGGCTTTAATCCCAGAAGTAGGTGTTAATTTAAATGGGAAGCACACAGAAAAAGCGAGGCAATCTAAAGGCTTCTAATGATGAACAAGCGTATATCGGCAAAAACAACGCAAACAAGCGCATCAGCGGTTCGCAAACAAACAGAGATTTATCTAAAACGAGAAGCGGGAAGCCGCAAAAAAAATCTAAAAAAGCCAAACAAGCTGAACGATTACGGATTAAGAAAGAAAATCAGAAGAAAGCGGCACTTGAAAAAATAACCAATAAAGAAGCAGTCACCACGGCAGATCATCTAGCGCAAGAAGTGCTTCTTGAAGTAGAGCAAGTTGAAAATAAGGCTGAAGCTATTGAGATACGACATGAAGGAGACGATGCTAAACGAAGCGACTTGAAGCATCCTTCAACTCAAAACAAAAATGAAGCTGAACCAATTGAAGCCATTCAACCAGAAGTTAAAGAAACAAATGGTCATGAAATGGATCATCAAGCAGTGGCTTCGCTTGAGAAAGAAAAAACGAATCAAAATAAGCAAAGAAAAAATAAGACTAAAAAGAGACGCACGGAACAAAAGATTGATTTGAAAGAGACGTCTGGAGCGTCAAAGACGCAACCACCTTTAAATTTAGAAAAAAGCAAAACGCTTGAAGATAAAAAAGAGCGGGATAAAAAGCGCAACCCTCGAAAGCCAAAAGTCTTGGCTGTTACAATTAAGCCAGTAGAAGAGGTACAAGCAAACGAGCCAACTGATTCGGAAAATAGCTTTAAGAAACCCATCACAGAACAAAAAAAAGCGAATTTACTCCCAAATTCGACTTGGAATTTAGGAGAGCGTGATTGGTTAAAAGAATTTAACAGAAATCGTATCCTTTGCGAGCCAGAAGCTGATAAACCTGAAAGTCATATTTTACATTTTCCACTGGGTAGAGGATTAGCTTCAACCATCTCTCAACCAAGCGCTGCTATTTTTATGGAAGCCAACAAAACTTATACCATCGCATTTGATTTTAAGCAAGATGGCATTTTTGTACCTAATAAGAAAATCATGTGTTTTCGAACATTTGCTAACCCTGACGTGAAAGCAAATAAGGACAATGCTAAATGGGATTATAGTTTGACTAATGATGGCATTGAAGCAAAACGGATCAAGCCACTTGGCATCACTGACTTGAACCAATGGTATCGCATTACATGTATGTTGAAAGTACCTAAAAATACGTGGTTGCGAGTGATTCCTTTTAATAATGATGACATGAGTATTTTAGGGACGAGTTATCGAGAAATCATGGTGATAGAAGGTGAAGACGAAGCGACCTGGATGCCTCATAAAAATGACGCATTTAATCGCATGAAGTTGGAAAAACCTCCTCGTCATAAAAATGATTTAATCAAGATGTCCGATAAAAAGAACCATTCAGATCGTGCAACTAAACGTGTCAAAAGTCTGACTGCAAGTAAAAATACTGAATCGACTGTTAAGATAGAACTTTCCTATGTAACGAAGCGATTTGAACTATTCGATAGAAAATCAGCAAAGTTAAAAGAGTTTTTAGCTTTTAAAAAGGAAGAAAGTACTAAATTTTGGGCGTTGAAAGGCATTACGCTTCAAGTGAATGCGGGTGAATCATTAGGAATAGTAGGTGTCAATGGTTCGGGTAAATCAACTTTATCTAACATTATTGCGGGCGTTATCCAACCGACGACTGGGCAAGTGAAAATTAATGGAGAAGTTTCAATTATTAGCATCTCTTCTGGTTTGAACCGCGCACTGACGGGGACCGAAAATATTAGGCTTAAACTACTCATGCTAGGATATAAAATGTCAGAAATTGAAGCGATGCTTGATGACATTGTTTTATTTTCTGAATTAGGAAGTCAAATTGATCAGCCGCTTAAAAGCTATTCCAGTGGGATGAAGGCCAGATTGGGCTTTGCGATTATGATTCATATGAATCTAGACATTATGATTGTGGATGAAGGGTTGTCAGTAGGGGATGCGACCTTTAAAAAGAAATGTGAAGACAAAATTACTGAGTTTAAAAAACAAGGAAAGACATTTGTTATTGTGAGTCATCGTAGCGGTGATATTAAGCGGTTATGTGAAAAAACTGCTTGGATTGACTTGGGAGAACTGAAGCAATTCGGAGAAACTGATGAAGTGTTAGCAGCTTATTATGACCATATCGAATGGTATGAAAATTTAGAAGAAGTTCACAGGAATCAAATTACAACACAAAAAAGGGGCGAACGAATCACATTCAATGCGGATCATTATTATGAAAAAGTATTGTCAGAGATCGGACCCCAATCAAAAAAGGAACAACTAAAAAAGCTTTTTTATGGTGAAGAAATCGTCGATCGAATGAGCCACGCCGTCATCATTTTGAGTATTAGTTTATTACTTCTGATGTTCTTTATTATGTTCAGGCAAGTCCAGATTGTCCTCAATTACTGGTCTGGCTTGTCGCATTAGGTTTTAAATGTGTGGTCGAATTTGTGGAGAAAGGTGTCACATTATGGATAAAATTTGGCTCATTTTAAAAGAGCAACTGGAACATTTGACGGTTATTTTTCGGATTGCTAAATATGAGAGAAAAGCTTCTTATCAAGGACATTATTTAGGTCGATTATGGGAAATCTTGAATCCAATTCTTCAGACTTTGGTGTTTTACGTTATATTTGGTATTGGTTTGAGAAGTGGTGCACCTGTTAACGGTGTTCCGTTTCTGGCGTTCTTGACAGTTGGACAAGCTTCTTGGCTCTTTATGAACAGCTGTGTACAAGGTGGGAGCCAAAGCATTAAAAAGAAGTTAAATTTGGTTTCGAAAATGAAGTTTCCAATCAGTATTTTACCAACCATTTTTACAGTGGGGAAATTAAATGCATTTTTTATTAAGATGTTAATTGGTATTCTTATTGCACTTTTTTCAGGTATTTTGCCAACGGTTCATTGGTTTCAAGTGATCTACTACTTTATTGCCATGATTTTACTTGTTCTACTCATTGGATTTTTGACATCTACAATCAGTATATTGATTACAGATTTCCAGTTTATTCTGAGCACGGTCATGCGTTTGATTTTTTTTACTTCAGGTATTATGTTTCCGGTTGAAGATATGAGAGGACGTCTGGGTGCTGTGCTCAGATTAAATCCGTTTCATTATATCGTAAGTGGTTTTCGAAGTGCATTGTTGTATCAAGAAAATTTTTGGGAAAGAGGAGATCAAACGATCTTTTTCTGGGCTTTTACTTTACTTGTTGGTTTAGTGGGTGCTCATTTACATTTAAAATTTAGGGCAAGGTTTTCAGACTTTGTCTAAAAATTCATGAGAGTTAAAGGTGTTTGAAATGAAGCATTTTATCTGGCTTTTTGGTGAAAATGAAGGGAAAACGATGAATAATAATTCATTTTATTTTTGGCAACATGTTGTGAACAAAGGGCTAGAAGTACAATGCTATTTTGTTGTTACCCAAAATGCAAGAAATCAGCTTATTTTTAAAACATTGTCTTCTGAATTACAAGAAAAAGTCATTTTTAAGAATAGTCAAAAGCATACACTTGTCTATAAACAAGCAGATATGCTTTTTGTTACATCTAGTTATAAAGATGTGATTCCTGAGCATTATTTTCGTTTTGTGAGACGCATAAAAAAACCTGTTATTTATTTGCAACATGGCACATTGGGTATTAAGAAAATTGGTTATACGGGCAAATCGTATTGGAATAATATGTTTAGATTTTTGGTCTATAATCCGGACATAGCACCTAAACTCATCGCAGAACAAGGATTTGAACCTTATCAAATTCATTTATCAGAAGCACATCCTCGTTATAAAAAATTAATCGAACTCAATGAGCGGGTCGTTGAGAAAAAACAAATTTTATGGTTTATCACTTGGCGAGAATATCTGGAAAATGAAGAAGAAATGAATTTTTTAATTGACAACATAAAAAAAGTCGTACAAAGTGAGCAGTTGCTAAATCATTTGGAAAAATCAGATAGCTATTTCAAAATTTGTTTACATGCATTTATTCCGGAATCCGTGGTTAGAAAAGTTTCAGATGTTCTTCATCATAGGAAACTAATGATTGTTGATGGAAATCAAATTGATGTCATGGAAGAAGTGGCGAATAGTTCAATGCTGATTACTGACTATTCCTCATTAGGGTTTGATTTTACGTTTCTTAAAAAGCCAGTCTTGATTTATCAATTTGATCAAGATCGGTATTTGGACAATCGAGATACTTACTGTCATGTGAGAGAAGCATTTGCTCACCTTAATTGTAAAAATGTAACCTCATTGATAGATAAAGTGATTAATAGGAACGATGAATTGAATGCTTTTTTTACAGCACCTTTGAAACTTCACCAAGGGTTAGAACGAATTAAACGCGGGCAACATATTGATGATTTTTATCGCCATTTCTTGTTTATTCAGCAACATTTAGTTACGATTCTAGATTGTGGGAATATAGATCAGCTTAAACTACTGGAACTGGCTCGAAAGTTGTTGACAAAAGGTTATCTTGTTGAATTCGTCGTGCTAGATGGCACATGGGCAGAAGATTATCCACCAGGACTCAATGTCAGATTTATTTTCAAACGTCATTCTAAGCACCCATTAGATCAAGCGAAGTATCTTTTACACGCAAGAAGTGGAAAATATATGAATAGTGCGATTCATAAGTTTTTGACTTTGTCGAAGAGCAGAACCGTGATCATCAGTGACGATCGGTTTTACGCATTGTTGATTCATTCCAATAACGCCTATATTAAAAACAGGATTCGATATTCGACTATTTCTAAGGAACTGCTTAAAAATCTATTTCCGAATGTGGGAGGTGAGCACTAGGTGAAAATCATATTTTTCGTATACAGTATATATGGAATGGGTGGAACAGTAAGAGCCACTGTTAACACTGCTAACTATTTAGTGACTCAAGGACACACAGTTGAAATTATTTCCATGAGAAGAACACATGATAATTCTCTATTCGATATTGATTATAATGTTAAACTATCTTGGCTCTTAGATGCAAGGCAAGGTGGCTCTTTCTTAAAAAAATGTTTTAGAAAGCTTGTTTCTTACTTCCCTAGTCGTCTCGTTGATCCAACAGAAGATCTCTACAAGCATTTTAATTTATTTGTTGACTGGATGCTTATCCAAAAAATGAAAAAAATAACAGAAGGTGTTGTCATTACAACCATCCCTTCTTTTAACATGGCACAGATTAAATATGTCGGCAAAAATGTGATTAAAATTGGGCAAGAGCATAAAGATTTTTCCGTACATGATGTTCGTTTACAAGAAAAAATTAAAGCAACCTACAGTGGATTAGACGCTGTCGTTTGTCTTACCGAAAAAGAAGAGCAACGATACCGGCGTTTTTTATCGGGAGACGTGAAAATAGCAAGAATAGCCAATGTTACACAAGGCTCTTATGCGCAAACTGATTTAACTCATCAAACGATTATTTCAGCGGGTCGGTTTGAGTATGAAAAAGGCTATGATCTATTAATAGAAGCTTTTGAAACCATTGCCCCTCATTTTCCAACATGGCGTCTGAAACTTTTCGGTAGAGGATTTGAAGAAGGAAGACTGAGAGAAATGGTTAAAGCTAAAAATTTGGAAGAACAAGTTTCGATTCAACCGATTTCGAAAGATGTTCAATATGAAATGAGTCAAGCCTCTTTGTACGTGTTAAGTTCTCGAAGTGAGGCATTCGGTTTGACCATTGTGGAAGCGATGGAAGTCGGGCTACCTGTCGTTAGTTTTTCATGTATTGGGCCGAGTGAGATTATCGACCATGAAAAAGACGGACTATTGGTAGAAGAAGGCAACATAGAAGCTTTAGCTTCAGCGATGAGTCGCATGATTAGCTCTAAAGAACGCTTAGCTGATTATTCAATCAATGCGCGTGAAAAGGCGCGGAAATATTCAAGTGATATTATGGGGAAAAAATGGAATAAATTACTGACTGATTTGTCGAGATGACTGTGATTTGTGAGATAATCATAGCTCCGATTTTTCCATACGAAAATGACCTCCCTTTCGTTGAACCTTTTCAGGTCCAACTTTCGGGGGTCACATCATTCTACCACTTCTGATGGGATTTTTTTACACAGTCTGTTTTTTCTCGCTTACGATTTATCACTTCCCTAGCCTATCTTCCCTTGCATAAGTATTTCTTTAGCATTCAGCTTCAATACATAGCTTATGGGAAATAGGGTTGACAAAATAATTGTGACAAGTCCAACAGCATAGAAGATCACAATGGTTTCTCTTTCAAGGGAAACTTCAAAAATCTCAATTAATTCATCAAGTGTCACCTCTCGTCCCATACCTCTAAATTCAAGGCTACTGAACTGTTGCCACTCACCTACGGAAGTCGATCCTGTTGTCCAAATGCTTTCTTGAATTAGTCCTTGTCTCAACATCCCTTGAGATACGTGTGAGGAAACAATATTTCCAATAAAAATAGCAACCGTCAGGCTAACCAATGAAACTGTCATCACCTCCGCTAATAATTGAAAAATGATTTTGATTTTCTTTTCTCCTAATGCCAAATAAATTCCCATTTCATGACGACGATCACGAAAATACAGTAAAATTAACAAACTTAATACGATCAATATAGCACCTACACCAAACCACAGAATTTGATCTGCTAACGATTGCATATTTTCCATTGCACCATGTAAGGGAGTAAAAACTTGTGTCCAAGCATCAATCTTATAAAAGTCAGGTAAGAGTGGTTCAGCTTCAACAATAAAATCTTCTAAATATAAAGAATCTTCAAGCACCCAAAACACTGTAGGTGTCAACATTTCTTCTAATGTTCTTCCTCCTTCTAAATTAAAAATGTTTTGCCATTCAATACGAGCTTCAAATTGTTCCCGTATCATTTCATCCAACTTCCAATTAGGCGCAAAAACAGTATTGAAAACCACAAATTGCATGTGGAAATTTTCTTCGTTGATTGCCAAGTGATAATCCAAATCAAGGAGACCAATGATTTCAAATTCATATGAAACAGACTCCCAATTACTGTAAGGGTGATCCCAAACTTCACTTGAATCAATAAAGAATCCCCCTTCTGGAACTACTGCATCTTCTGGTAGCATAAAATGCTCATAATATAAATTGAAGACACTTCCAATAGACAAGCCGTTTAACTGTGCAATGACTCTTGGCATCAAAATAGGCGTTGGAACACTACGATCACTGGGTGGATTCATCTCTGCCGCTGTAAAAACACGTCCCTCAATAAGCTCGAAGAGACCTTCTTCAATATGAATCACTTCAGGATGTGAAACCCCACTTAACCAGAAAAAATTATATTCACCATCCAGATTTCCATCAATTCCATCTGTGTCACCATTTTTTAACTCTGGAACATAGACATCTAAACGTGTAAGTGGATCCACCAATAATGAATAATCAAAATGATTCACATAGGGGAGTTCGCCAATCTTCTCAACAATGTCTTCTGTAATAAGTTCTAAGACCGGCTGTTCATCAAATAGCCAAAGCAATTCTAAATCCCTACTAGTCGTAACAATCGGTAATACACTACGTTGTGCTTGAAGTATGGTGTGATTAATTGCTTGTCTAATAATAATCGCACCAGCGATAAGCGAAGCCAATAATAAAATAAGTCCTAGTAAAATAGCTCCTTTTCCAGGGTTTCTAATGACACTAGCTCTTGCACGTTGAATGAAATTCATTTGATTTTCCTCACTTTCTTAAAAATGAATGATTACAACAACAGCTCCTTCGGTTTTAGCCTTATAACATAAATAACAGGAATCAGCGTTGATGTCATTACCGTCCCTAAACCAGTTACATAAAATAGCACAACTGCTTCTATATTAAGAGAAACATCGAATGCTTCCATCATTTCTTCTGGTGACAAATTTGCTCTTGGTGGGAATCCAATTTGGTTAAAGATGCTAGTTCCATTAGAATTCTGAACATCTCTATCGCTGGTCAACTCTAGTAGCTCATTTTCTAGCAGTCTTTGTGAAGCAATCCCTGCAATTTGATTCCCTGTAAAAAGAGCTATCGTAATTCCTGCAATCGCAATCACAACTACTTCTGCTAGTATTTGGGAAATAATTTTCCCTTTCTTTTCTCCTAATGAGAGATAAATGCCTATCTCACGGCGACGTTCATGCAAAAATAATGTAATCACTAAACTTAAGATTAGTATACTCATTCCAATTGAGCCATATAAAACCCAATTGGCAATATCTTGAAGGGTTCCCATTGCAGTAGCAATATCATCAAATTCATTAAATAAATCGACAATATAATAAGCTTCATGTGGTAGCAATGGCGTAATAGCTTCTTTAAATTTATCTAAATTTTCTGGATTTTCCAAAACAAAAATAGCATTCACATGTTGTTCCATCTGATTTAACATTTCTTGTTCTTCTAAAAACCATTGGGGTGCTTCTCGACCAACAGCTTCCCAAACTGATTGTTCTGCTTCTCGTCTTCTATCATTAAAACTATCAAAAACCCAATTGGGAACATAGATAGCATTTAATTCATCCTCCCAAACCCATGAAGCAAATTCTGGATTTTCCCGATCATACGGAACATCAAACAAACCAATCACTTCAAATGCGATGTCAATTCGTGCATACACATTTTCATCACTAAAAAATTCTGGCGTTACATTTCCCCCTGTGTTCCCCTCTTCATCTGGAAATCTGACAAATTGATACAAAGAAAACATGGACCCTAAAGTAAGGTCATTCTCATTGGCAAATGCCTCTGAAATCATGGCAACAGATTGCACCGAATTAGGTTGATATGTCAATTCTTCTGCAAAAAACTGTCGACCTGCAATCAAATCAATTGCGCCTTGTTCTATTTGTATTAGCTCTGTTTGCGATGTCCCGCGTAATCGAAAAAATTCTGGAATTCCTTCTGGTGTAGGAAACATCTGAGGGTAGACATGAAAGGGTGTTAGTCCAAAACTCCATCCCCATGTGTGAACAACATAATCATAAAAATGAATCTCTTCTAGTGAACCTATGGCATTTACATGATCCACAGTTAGTGGTGGTAAAAATAAAAATTCGTCTGAATCAAAATTATTCCTGTATGCATCCCAAACATCCCAGTCCAAATCAATTGAAACAATGGGTCGAAAACGCCTGTGTAAATTGACTACTGTTGCGTTAATAGAACCATTCATAGCAACAGCACTTGAAATGACTGTTACTAAAAGCAGTATCAATATGAACAAAATAGTTGTTTTTCCCGATTGCCTCAAACCACTTGTCATTGCTCTTTTCAAAAAATTCATACACTACTATTGAATACCCAACACATTCAACACTCACATCCTCTCGTTTCATTCCTTAAAATAAAGAAAGCGCCGGCCTCTTTTGAAGCAAGCACCTTCATATTTCTAACTATTAAATGAGGGTTACCTCGTCACCGAACCACTTACTTGAATGTCACTTGTGTTATTTAAATCAAGCAACCAACCTGAAGTTGCCATTACAGTACCATTACCTGTGTTGCTTCCAGTCGTACTCGTTCTATTTCCAAGTCGGATGGTAGCTGTCGCACGAAGGTTACCAGTTGCGATTCCTGTTACTCTGCCACGCACTCCCCATTGATTGCTTTGTTGTTCATTTACGATTGAACTCCAACAATGACCACCACTAAGACAAGTTACATTTGCCTTCACCTCAGCAGGAGTACTAAAAATTAAAGTACCACCAAGTAAAAATGCCGATAATCCCAGTAAAAAGTAATTTTGTTTCTTTTTCATTTGTAAATCCCTCCAGTAATTTTATTTTGTTTCATATATCACGTAATGTCATTTAAAAATCAAAGTCCTTCCATGCATCAATGTATATTCTCTGCTCTGTAAGCTGTCATGAGGATATTAATTTCTTGAATTTTTATTTCGTTTCAATGCTTAACGCTTACTATAATATCATATCCTCCCCCTTTTGTCAACATTTTTCTGGTTAAAAGCGCGGAAATCAATTTTTAAAACTATAGAGACTCAATGACTGATAATTGATGTCCCTAACCAAAAACTTAAGATACTCCCCATTTTCTTTTGATCCATAAGATAAGACATATCTATCCTTGAAAAATGATGATATTCTAATTTGGATGCTTCCGATATTTACGAGGCGTTAGAATGTAAAGCTTTGCATTTAAATCCTGAAATGGGGAATGTTCCACAAGAAAATAAAGTAGCTTAAATCGTTGTATTATCAACGTAAATACAGTATAATAGGAATCATTAGAAGTTGTGAGAAATGCAACTAGTGCAGCACAACATAAATAACCACCCCTATTCATGCGTCTCATTTCCAACTACTGCGTCAACTCGTCCTAACGTACCGACATTGGTACGAGTCGTCCTCCTATCCTTGCATTTGAAAATGATACACGCCAATATGGGCTATTACTTATGTTTTGCTGCACTAGATATAAATTAAAAGGATAAAGGATATAAGTTGGAGGCAGTTAAATGAGTAAAGTTTCGGTATTTGGATTGGGTTATGTAGGGCTGGCAAATGCGCTCTTATTGGGACAGCATGAAGATGTGATGGCTTACGATATTGTAAGCGAGAAAATCAACATGTTAAAATCAGGAAAATCACCATTAGAAGATGTGGAGATCATTGATTTTTTAGAAAATAAAAAAGCAACAGTTGCTTATACAACTGACTTTGAACAAGCTGTTCATCATGGCGATTATCTGTTTATTGCAACGCCGACTGACTATGATGAGAAAGTGAACAAATTCAATACAAAGACCATTGAAACTGTGATTAGACAGGCTTTAGCCATTAAACCAGATGCTACTTTTATCATTAAATCAACGATTCCAGTTGGTTATATAGAAAGAATCAAAAAAGAGTTTGATACAGATAATATTGTTTTTTCACCTGAATTTTTACGCGAAGGAAAAGCTTTATATGACAACTTGTATCCATCTCGTATTGTCGTTGGTGAAGTATCAGAGCGTGGTCAAGAAATTGCTGATTTGTTAGAAAAAGGCGCACATAAAAATGACATTCCTGTTTTGTTAACCAATGGAACTGAAGCGGAAGCCATTAAGCTTTTTTCCAATACATACTTGGCATTACGCGTCTCGTACTTTAATGAATTAGATACTTACGCTGAATTAAAAGGGTTGAATGCCAAGCAAATTATTGAAGGTGTCGGATTAGATCCAAGAATTGGTACCCACTATAATAACCCGTCATTTGGCTATGGTGGGTATTGCTTACCAAAAGATACGAAGCAATTAAAAGCGAATTATACGGACGTGCCAGAGAATATTATTTCAGCGATTGTTGACGCTAATACGACAAGAAAAGACTTTATTGCCAATCAGATCATTGATCGAAGACCTAAAGTCGTTGGGATTTATCGATTGACCATGAAAGCAAATAGTGATAATTTTAGATATTCATCCATTCAAGGTGTGATGAAACGTATCAAAGCAAAAGGGATTGAAGTTGTTATTTATGAACCCTCTCTTAAAGAAACGGAATTTTTTCATTCTAAAGTCATTAAAGATTTTGAAGTCTTTAAGCAAATAAGTGATGTCATTGTGACCAATCGCGTTGAAGATGCTTTAGAAGATGTCAAAGCCAAATTATACACACGTGACTTATTTGGAAGAGATTGAGCGTTAAAAATGACTTTTGAACAGAAGGGGGTGACAATGGATGCTAACATTACCAACAGGAATTGACGATTTTAGAGAACTACGAGAGAAAAATAAGTATTACGTTGATAAGACATTAATGATTCGGGATTTTATTCAGTATGACGATAAAGTTGCACTCATTACCCGTCCTAGGCGCTTTGGGAAAACATTAAACATGACCATGTTGAGAGAGTTTTTTGATCTTAATAAAGATAGTAAAGAGATCTTTGAAGGACTTGCGATTATGGAGACTGAATATGCTCGTCTTATCAACACGAAGCCGGTTATCTACTTAACTTTCAAAAACTGTTCAGGTGCGAACATGGATGATTTAAAAGATAGCTTAGCCAGCCAGATGATCAAAGAATATGATCGGTTTGCGACTGAGTTTAAGGATAAAGTGGATAGTGAACGTCTGGCTTATTTTGCTTTTTATGAAACGTACAGTGCACTTAAACAAGTATTGAAAGCACGTCCCAAAAATGAAAGAAAAATTAGCCAAGTGGACACACATATATTCAAAAGAAGTTTAACGACGCTTATTCAAGCCGTGAGTACGTTTTATGATCAACATCCTATTCTACTCATTGATGAATATGACCAACCATTGATTAATGCCCATGATGAAAATTTTAGAGAAGAATTTTCAAAACGAATTTACGCTGATTTTCTAGGAGAAGCGTTAAAAGGCAATGGATACTTGGGACAGAATGTATTAACAGGCATACAACGAGTGGCAAAGGAAAGCATCTTTTCTAAGTTGAACAACTTTGTCGTGTATACAGTGTTAGATGAGATGTATGCGCCTTATTTTGGCTTAACGGAGGTTGAAACAAAAGAAGCATTGGAACAAGCTGAACTTGTTTTGACTGATGACGTTAAACGATACTATGATGGCTATGTAATGGGTGGCATAGGGATTTATAATCCATGGTCTATTTTGACTTATATGCTAAAGAAAAAGCTTGAACCTTATTGGGTGAACACTTCAACGAATGGGCTGATTAAAGAAGCCATTCCTAAAGCTGATAAAGGGTTTCATGAAAATTTTGAACGTCTTATTCGAGACAAAGAAGTCCGAATATCTTCTAATTTAGAAGCCTCATTCGTAGAATTAGCGACACCACAGACATTGTGGGGCTTATTGATTAATTCAGGCTATTTAACGGTAACAAAGGTTTTTCTTTCTGGTGCAACTCGGGTTAAAATTCCCAATCAAGAAGTGAAGAAAGAGTTTCGTGAAATTGTGGTTGATGCGTATGGAAAGATAGTAAATACTGGTGAATAACCCTGAATACTTTTCAGTTTTTTAGAAGAAAAATGACTTTTGTTAGCAGGAGGTATGAGGTTTCGAAAAATGAAGATATTAGAGTCAGCTCATAAAGTTAAGCAAATACACACAGGTGTTTCACGAGATGAAAAGTACCATATGAGAGAAGAATTCTTTTTGAGAATTTTTGATCTTGAGCAGATGGCGCAAAAGGAAAGAGAATTTCAATTCATGAAGAAGCTTTTTAAGGAAGGGATTCCTATTGCAAAGCCGATTAAAATAGGTGAATGTGACGGAAAAGGATATGTTAAAACTGCTTGGATTAAAGGGAAAACCTTTAGCAAGGTAATCGAAAAATTATCGGAAGATGAGATGTATGAAGTTGGTTTAGAAATGGGTCAACATTTGAAGAACATTCATCGTGTTGGATTAAATAAAAAGAAGGATTCATGGGTTTTAAGGTATAATGAAAGATATGATAGATTTCTTTTGAGGGTTGAAAAAAAGGCAGTTGCATTTCCTAAACTAGGATTAGTGACTGAATTTTTTGAAAAGCATAAACATTTATTAGAGCACCGTCCGCAAACATTTTTGCATAATGATTTTGGTGCACATAATTTTATCATGTCAGAAGCGGGTATGAAGATTATTGATTTCAACAACTTTACATTTGGAGATCCGTGGTATGATTTCCGTTATATTGTACCGAAGTACGATAGACGAAATGAAAATTTTACGTCTTATTTTTCTACCGGCTGTGTACATGGTTATTTCAATCTATCGTGTAATGAGAATCCACCACAAGCGTTTTGGGATTTATTGGCGTTGTATACTGTTATTCAGAGAATTGAAAGTTGTACATACGTTGCAAAAGATGAAAAAATAAAACAAAGTAGAGTGGATTATCTCGAATATTGCATGATGATTTATGATGACTTACAGCAAACTATTCCTAAATGGTATCAAAACACGATGGCTAAATTGCAAGAAAAGTGATGTGATTGTGACCAATCGTACAGAAAATGTAAAAAAAGCTATATACAAGAGATTTATTTGGTCGAGATTAATCTAAAGTTAGATTTGTAACGACAAAGAAATAAGGTAAGCATTGGGAAATTTGGATCTCAATGCTTTTTACATACAGTCTGTTTTTTCTGGCTTACCGAAAAATGAAAAAATGACTGCAAAAAGCTGACAAGGTTAACAATTGGTGGTATAATATATAGATAATGATACTGTTTTTACTGTTGTTAAGGTGGAAAATCGTTAAAAGTTGTGATTCAACCTAAACGATGTTAAGGGGGGGAATAAAAGTGGCAATGGGTTTGTCGTGCTTAAAAACACGGCATGTTATAGCGGTCTGAGTGTTTGAGAAGTGAGGTAGGTGATGGATATGGGAATGTATGTCAATCCAGGAAATAGGAAGTTCCAACAAAGTCTTAATTCAGAAATATATGTAGACAAAAGCAACTTAA
>JGI24700J35501_10930920_pt1 | contig 46833 bp, 44 predicted proteins | sample TergutTh196P1_FD_35501 | JGI IMG/M metagenome (IMG submission 35501)
TTTTCGCCACACATGCCCCAAATAAAGGTATAGTTACTTGTCCCAACGCCTGAATGAATGGACCAACTCGGTGAAATAACGGCTTGTTCATTGGAAACGACCAAATGTCTTGTTTCTGTCGGTTCACCCATAAAATGCATCACACGGGTGTCCGCTTCCATGTTAAAATAGAGGTAAACTTCCATGCGACGTTCATGCGTGTGACATGGCATCGTATTCCAGGTACTGCCCGGTTCTAAAATGGTCATGCCCATCACCAATTGACAAGACTCAACAAGGCCTGGCACAATGTACTGATTGATGGTTCGTTTATTTGCAGTCGTTATATCCCCCAAATGAAGTTTCTTCGCTTCGGCTAATGTAATCAACCGATGCGGATAAGCGTGATGAGCGGGTGCTGAGTTTAAATAAAATTTAGCTGGTTTTTCAGGGTCGAAGGATTTAAATTCGATCTCTTTAACACCTTTGCCAATGTAAAGACCGTCTTGATGATCCAATGTAAACGATTCCCCATCCAAGATGACAGCGCCTTTATCACCAATGTTAATGATGCCACCTTCACGACGTTCAAAAAACGTATCAGCACCTAAGTCTTTCCCACCTGTTAAGGTGAGCGTCTCTTTAACAGGCATCAAGCCACCTGCAATAATGCGATCATGATGAGAATAAGTAAGCAATATGTCGTCTGGGGAAAAAATATGTTCGATCAAAAAGTGAGACCTTAACGCCTCGGTTGTATAATGTTTCACATCCGCTGGATGATTTGAATAACGTGTTTCTAACTTCATTAAAATGCCTCCTGTTATGTAAACTGAGTTCATGATAGATCACTGATTTAACCTTTATAGCCTTGCAAGCTTGAAATGCGATTTGCTGCTGCTTTCACCAGTTTAATATGCTGGCTTGGATCATAAGATGCTTCATACAACCCTAATGTCCCAATGGCAGCTGTCACATAGCCCCGATGATCAAAAATCGGTGCACCGATAGAGAATGTATACGATTCATTTTCTCGGTTGGAAACTGCATAGCCTTGCGCTTTTATTTTTTCAACTTCTCGCATCAGATCCGCTTTTGACGTAATGCTCATGTCCGTCTGAGCAGCAAAATCAATTTGTTCAAGCAGGCGTTCTTGTTTATGAGAAAAGGCTAAAATTGATTTGCCAATACTTGTTGTATGAATCAGTAGTCGATCCCCGATATTGGGGGTTGCAATGATTTTTTTCTCTGGTTCTTGTTTTAATGTAAAGACAATTTCTCCACTTGTTTCTTTCGCAATCAGAATGGTTAGCCTTGTCTGTGCAGCTAATTCCTTAATAATGGGTTCTGACGCATTCAAAAGCAAAGATGTCTTTGAATAGTTACTTCCAATGGCATATGCTTTAACACCAATTTGATACGTTTTTATCCCATTTTCTTTGGTGTATAGCATATTCGCAAAGACCAATGTTTCCAAAATATCAAACGCACTGGTCTTTGGCATGTCTAATGCTTTGGCAATGTCAGAAAGGGTTAATTCACGCTCGCTGGATGCAATGAGTTCTAAAATTTCGATGGTTCTTAATGTTGTTCGATTTATTTTCACCACACATGCACCTCGCTTCTTCACTTCAACAATGTTAACAAAAAATGTCGACTAAAGGTAATATCTTCTCCCACAACCCCTTCTAAAATAAGATCAGGTGTCGTCTGTAACGTTTCAAGTTTTTCAATTAAATACGGGTAATCTAGCTTTCCTTTTCCAGGCGCAACCTGCACAAGCTTGCCATCTACTACGATAAAATCTTTCGCATGAACGATCATGATTTTATCTTTGAAATACCCCACCATCTCATCAATCAGTTGATGTTGTGAGGTTGTATTTTCTGCATGTAACAAATTGAATAAATCAAAAATCACACGAACATAGGGCGAGTCTAAAGCGTCTAGCAATCGTTTTAACCGCGCGGGGGTAGAAATCACATGGTGATAAGCAGGTTCAATGGTGACATAAGCACCTGCTTGTTCTGCCACAGGTAAGAGGTCTTTAAAAATACGAAACACTTCTTGAAAGGCTTCTTCTGATTGATTTTTTTCATGCCACGTCCATTCATCATCGTTGTAAGATCCCGTTTCAGTTCCAACGAGTTGTGTCCCAAAAAAGGATGCTTTTTTTAAATGATGTTTGAAATTTTCAACACTTTGAGCCACAAGTGCTTTGTTGCTATGAACGGGGTTAAAGTAAGCACCTAACATGGCGACTTGAATCCCTTTCGCGTCTAATTGATCCTTCACTTCTTGCGTCAATGTCTCATTTAAAATAGGCGGCCCTGTTGTTTCATAAACGATGGCTTTTGGTAAAACAAGTTGTAAAGACTCAAGCTGTGCATCGACGACTGACTGAGCAAAAGCTTCAGATGTGTTTCTTCCTAAATCATGTCCTCTAATTCCTAATCTCACAACGCGTCACCTCACTTTTCTTATAACGTCACCCCGAATTTCCAAACGGCAATTTCGCGGTAATCATTGGTTTCGTTTTGCGTCCATTTGCCGTTCACCACTTCAATGACATGATCAACAAATTGAGCCAACACGTCATCAACGGATCGTTCTAACATCAGCGACGCATCAAAGTCGATCCAATGGGGTTTTTTAAGGGCCATTTCGCGATTGGTCGCAACTTTGACTGTGGGAACAAATCCGCCATAAGGGGTTCCTCTGCCTGTTGTAAATAAGACCAAATGACTCCCTGTAGCACCAAGTGCTGTTGTGGCGACTAAATCATTGCCGGGTGCTTGCAATAAATTAAGCCCTTTTTTCTTCAAGCGTTCTGTATATAAAAGAACATCCACCACATTAGAAGTTCCCGCTTTTTGGGTGCAACCTAACGATTTGTCTTCAAGGGTTGTAATGCCCCCTGCTTTGTTGCCTGGCGATGGATTTTCATAACAGACTTGATTGTTGTCTTCGTAATACTGTTTAAAATCATTGATTAAGTTGACTGTTTGATGAAAAACCGCCTCCGTTTCACAACGGTTCATCAAAATGGTTTCAGCACCGAACATCTCAGGCACTTCCGTCAACACCGTTGTGGCACCTTGCCCGATTAAATAATCCGAAAAGTAACCCAAGAGGGGATTTGCTGTAATGCCAGAAAAGCCATCACTACCGCCACATTCTAACCCAACCCGTAAACTTGAAAGGGGTGCTGGTTGGCGTTGATCATTTTTCATCACCTCATATAAAGCTTGAACAAGGGCGACACCTGCTGCAATTTCGTCGTCTTGCTGTTGGGCGATCATGAATTTAATCCGCTCGGAATCATGGTCACCTAACGTTTCTTTAAACGCAGCCACCTGATTATTTTCACAACCGAGACCAATGACAAGTACCGCACCTGCATTCGGATGAAGGGTGATGTTTTGTAACACTGCTTTCGTAGTGATGTGGTCATCGCCCATTTGCGAGCAACCATAAGCATGCTCAAAGACAAACACCCCATCGACATTGTTAGAAAGTTGACCCATTTCCTTTAAAAATGTGGATTTCACGCGCTGTGCCAATTTATTAATACATCCCACTGTTGGAATAATCCACAGTTCATTACGAATGCCAATCTCACCATTTTTACGGTGATAGACGTGGATTTCACGGTGTTCAAATGGTGTAACAGTCGTGTTGAGTTCAGGACTGTACGTGTATGCCAATTGGGTATCTAAATTCGTCTTCACATTGTGCGTATGTCCGTGACAACCCTTTTTAATGCGCATTGTCGCATGCCCAATGGGAAAGCCATATTTGATCACATTTTCGTTTTCTTTAATATCCCTAATGGCGATTTTATGGCCACGGTCAACATCTTCTTGAAGCTGAATGGCTTGGCCATCAACCGTGATCACCGTCTTTGCTTTCAAATCTTTTAATGCAATGACCACATTATCATTTTGATGTAATTGAATGAAATCCTTCAATCGCCACAACTCCTTTCTTTTTATCATCAAGCCTCATTTTTTGTCAATGAAAGCGCGCTTTAAATAGCTAATGTCGCGATGCTTAACCTGATACGGTTAGAAATGCTGACAATGCAGCAGTCATCCCTTTGGATAAAATCGCTTCTACTGTCTTTTTCACGTGATCTGTTAAACCTGGAACTTCATTTAAATCGGTTTCCCAATAGGTTAAACGTAAAAATGCAGTGACCATCTCGCTTACTGTCAATTCACCCGCTTCATAGCCGCCCCACAGTTCTTGATAAAAAGTTAAAAGCAAAGGTTCATCTTGTAAGTGAATGACTTCACCATGGCGATCTCCTTTAAAGAAAACGAGCAGACTTCCAAGTGAAAAAGCAATCGCAGCGGGGCATTCGCCTTTTAGTTGCACATAGTCAAGCACAGTTGGTAAAACACGACTTTTAAATTTAGCAGTGGCATTTAACGCAATGGAGAGTAAGCTGTGTTGAATTTGAGGGTTGCTAAATCGGTCATAAACTTCATTGGCAAAAGCTTGCAATGATTCCTGCGCCACATGTTGTTTCGTTGCTGGTATCATTTCTAAATCGGTCACTTGCTTGATAAACCGAAGCATTGTCACATCTTTCATCGCTTCTCCTACTGTATCAAGGCCTTTTAAATAAGCAATTGGGACCATCAATGTATGAAGGCCATTTAAAATGCGCACTTTTTGAATTTTATAGGGCTTAATGTCTTTCACATAATGGATATTTAAACCTGCTTTTTGCCCATCTAGCCGGTTGCGAATCGTTCCTCGATCTTCAATGACCCAAAGATGAAACACTTCTGCCATCACCAACTGATGATCCTGATAGCCGAGCTTTTTTTCCCACGCATCACGGGTATCAGCAGGATAACCTGGCACAATCCGATCCACTAATGTATTGGTAAACGTGTTGGCTTCAGCTAACCAATGCATAAAGTCAGCACCTAAATCATGAATTTCTGCCAAACGTTTTACATGACGATGCAACGTATCACCATTATCGTCGATCAATTCACAGGGAATTATCGTTAACCCTTTATCCATCGCACCTGAAAAAACGTGGTAACGGTGATGCAAAAAAGCGAGTAATTTCCCTGGAAATGTATGAGGCGGTTGATGATCCATGGTATCGGACTCATCTAACACAATGCCTGATTCTGTTGTGTTAGAAAAGATAAATTCAAGGGTCGGTAATGCTGCTAATGCTAAGTAGGCCTCGTAATCTTCATAGGGATCGATCGATTTTTGTAGCACATCAATTAATTGCGTTTTCGAAACAAATTCTCCCTGTTGCAAACCTTCTTGAATCAACGTGTATAGCCCATCTTGTGCTTCAAAATCAGGTTTTTGACTGGTCGCTCGAAGGGGTTGAACCACTGCAACATCCGTTTCATAGATGCCTTCATCATTTAACACTTGTAAAGCCGAGTCAACAAACGCCCTTAAAAAGTTGCCACCGCCAAATTGAACGACTTTAATGGGGCGTTTTGGTCGACTTCCAATGAAGTCATTTGTTAATCTTGTCATAGCATCCCTCCTCGGGTTGTTATTTGATGTCAAAACCAAAATACGCTTTGGCATTGTAATAGCAAATATTTTGTACCACTTGTCCTAAAAATTCAAGATCGTGGGGATATTCGCCAAGTTCCACATATTCACCTAATAAATTGCAAAGGATTCGTCGAAAATATTCGTGACGCGGAAAAGATAAGAAACTTCTAGAATCCGTTAGCATACCAATAAATTGGGATAAAACACCATTTGCCGCAAGCGATCTCATTTGATCAATCATGCCATCTTTTTGATCCATGAACCACCAACCTGAACCAAATTGTAGTTTCCCAGGCGTCACACCATCTTGGAAGCATTGCATCAACGTGACCACTTTATGATTATCAGCGGGATTCAAATCATAAATAATGGTTTTGGGCAGTTGATCAGCAGCATCTAAATCATTTAAAAATTGACCGAGTTTCGCAATGTCAAAAGCATTATGAATGGCGTCATAACCTGTATCAGGTCCTATTTCATGAAGCCTTCGGGTATTATTGTTTCGTAAAGCACCAATGTGAAGCTGCATAACCCAATTTCGTTTCGCATAGGCTCTTCCTAAAAATAAGAGCACATAAGCTTTATATTTTTCGATTTCTTCTGGCGTTAAAGCGATTTTGGCACGACCTTTTAAAAAGATCGTTTCAGCTTCTGTTTGCGTCACATCCGTTGTATAAACAAACACATCAATGCCATTATCAGCAACCGTGCAGCCACAAGAGACAAAGAAGTCCATTCGGCTTTCTAATGCTTTAAATAAATCAGTTAATTGTTCAATTTGATAACCCACCACATCAGCCAATTGATCCACCCATGCATTAAACCAGCTTAATTCAATATTCACCGCTTTATCAGGACGAAACGACGGTAAAACTTGTAATTCAATGCTGCTATCCTCAGCAATCAGTTGATGAAACTTCAAGTCATCAATCGGATCATCAGTGGTGCACATGGCTTGCACCTTTTGCATGTCGAGCAACCCTCTGACACGGAATGTCTCTTGTTTTAACATGGCATTACATTGCGTAAAAATTTCCATTGCTGATTGTTCATTTAACAACGTGTCAATGCCAAAATAACGTTGCAATTCCAAATGGGTCCAATGATACAGTGGATTCCCGATTAAATAAGGTATCGATTGGGCCCATGCTGCAAACTTCTCTTTGGCAGATGCATCTCCTGTCACCTTTTCTTCTGCCACGCCTAATGTCCGCATGGCACGCCATTTGTAATGGTCACCGCCTAACCAAACTTCAGCAATATCATTAAATTGTGTGTTTTCATAAATGTCTTGGGCACTTAAATGATTGTGAAAATCAATAATGGGCATCTTGGCCGCATACGTATGATACAACGTCTTTGCTGTTTCGTTGTGAAGTAAAAAATCTTGGTCTAAAAATTTTTTCATGTATTAAATTCCTCTTTTCGGTTTAATGATGACTTTGCCATCTACAATTATATCATGAATGCCTGATTTTCCCAAAAAAATAGGCAATGTAACCAGGTTAGCTGATAAAATTTTTAAAAGAAAATCCCTTACAAACATTTGAAAGTAGTCAAGATGTGCACCATCTTCATTTCGAACCACTTTGATGAAGACCAGCGTTTTTCCAATTGTTGTGCTTTCAAGCCAAAATAAAGATTGCAAGCCGATGGGCACTAAAATAATGAGGCAAACCATGCTAACGGTTAATAAGAAAAAAGGTTCTTCAAACAAGTCTGTCACTTGCCCTGCTAAGTAGACGCCTAATGCAAGCGATCCGATCAAAACGATTAAATCAATGATGTTGGCCACCATTCTTCTCATCAACATGTTGCATCACCACCTTTTCGACATGATTTAAGGTTATTTTCTCACCTGAGACATTTTGAAACTGAATGCGATTAATCATGACCGTTTTGACATGATTAAACATTAAACCTGCTCGATGATAAGTCGGGATGTCATCCATCATCGCCGGATAGCCTGATGTCGCATCTTCAGCAAAGGCAAAATCACAGTTTTTCAACATGAGGCATTCAATCGGTTGCTCAGGTAAACCGTAAAAGAAGCCCGCTGAGATTTCGATGCCCGTGCAGCGAATGGCTTCAAAAGTTAAGGAACCGATATAAGGGGTTCGATCATCGACAGGTAACTTGTCTTTTGTTTTCACATAATCACTATGACCATCAGGATCACAAAAATAAAACGCATTAATGACAAAGGGGACAAGCACGCCTTCCATGTGAATGTTTTTAACTGTTATCCCATCAATGATGCCGTCTTGCCCGCGTCCACGACGGGTTTTAATCCGCAAACCACGATCCGTTTCATGAAAGCGACATTGACTTACCCAAATGTTTTTAACGCCACCTGCCATTTCACTGCCAATCACCACAGCACCATGACCAAAATTCATGCTACAATTTCGAATGGTAATGGCTTCAGAAGCGCTTTTGAGTCGACGTCCTAAATAAATTTTGCCGGATTTTATGGCGATACAATCATCTCCCACAGAGAAATAGACGCCGACAATTAAAACATCACGACAACTTTCAGGATTCAACCCATCTGTATTGGGCGAATCTTTCGGATTGATGATGGTCAAATCCAAAAAATTCAAGTGATTTGAAAATAAAGGATGAAGGGTCCAAGACGGCGAATTTTGGAACGTCAATCCTTGCACATTCACATCTTTGGCATGAATCAATTGTAACAACCGGGGTCGCCACGCACCTCTTTTCACTTTAGGGAACTCCCACCAGTTAACACCGTTTCCTTCTAATAGCCCTTCTCCAATCAGGTTGACCTGTTCAACATGAATCCCTTGGATGAGTGCCGTATACGTATCAAGCGGATTGCCTTCCCATGAACCTAAATAATAGTCATCATTTTGACTGTCACTCAAATAACCTGGTAAAATGGCACCTTCATAAGCGGTCATGCAATACGAAAGCGTCGCTCCTTTTGCAATTTCTAATGTCATATGTGATTTCAAAAAGAGCGTCTTCACTGAATATGTCCCCGCTGAAATCAAGACCCGACCCCCTTTTGGACATGCCATGATCGCTGCTTGAATGGCAAGGGTATCATCAGTCATGCCATCTCCTTTTGCACCAAATCTTCTAACCGGTAAACAAATCGTTTCCGTTGCTGTTTGAAAATTAACGCTTGATCGTTTCCCAGTTGAATCGACTAAGTTCATTTCATATGTCGTATCCGGTTGCAAGCCGTATAAAGAGCAGACATTTTTAGAAATGCCTTTGAAAACAAGCTGATGGTTTAACCAAACATCATAAGGATCAGCAACCTCATAAACAGCTTGATTAACAAGCTCAAATGTCACACTCGTTGACGTGATCAAAAGTGATTTACATGTCATTTAAAAAACGTCCTTTCAGTTGATGCCCTTTAAATATTCGGCATAGGCTGACATGAGCGGACCCACTGCTTTCGCTTCATCAGCAACGACTTTTTCAGAAATATAATACGCATAAGAGCCATCACGACGAACCCCTTCAAATTCACCGAGACCTGCGACGCAAACGATGCCGCCAATATGCAACTGGCCTTTTTCTTCGTAACCATGCGTCGTGAGGATACCTGCTAATGCTTCGATGGCGACTTCTTTTAAAGCGTCGTCTAAAATGTTTAAGCGAATGCCTTTCAAGATGGCGTAAGCGACCATCGCAGTTCCAGATACTTCTACATAATTACCTGCGCGCTTTCCTTGATCAATGACTTGCCACCACATGCCCGTTGCTTCATCTCGAAACGGCAAAATGTCAGTAATGGCCCTTTTTGCCAAATCTTTTAAACCTTTATGATACTCAAAAATGGTTTCACTCATTTGATCGACCGTATCAACTAAAGCCATCAACAACCAGCCTTCTGCACGTAGCCAAAAATTTTCCGATAAGCCCGTTTCCTGATTGGCCCAAAACATCGATTTGCTGTCATCATAAGCATGGTAATAAAGGCCTGTCTTTTCATCTCGCAAAATCGCTTCAACCGTTTTAAATTGGTTGTAAATATCTGCATAACCCACATGTCCATTGTATTTATGTTCATATTCGGCATAAAATGGCAGTGCCATATACAAACCGTCGAGCCAAACTTGATGCGGGTAACGTTTTTTATGCCAAAAATTACCTGCTGGAATACGCGGATGATGGTGCACTTGATCCATTTGTTTGCGAATGGCTTTTAAGTAACGCGCGTCCTTTGTTTTTTCGTAAGCGAAGAACAAAGCTTTTCCTGCGTTCAAATGGTCGATGTTGTATTCCGAAGCCGTATAGCCTTTTAAGTCACCCGCTTCATCGACAAATTCATTTAAATAAGCTTCGAGAAAATGCCAATAAAATTCATCATTTGTCACTTCATATAGGTCAATGGCGCCTTTTAAAATAACACCGTCTTCATAACACCAAAAGCCTTTGTACGGGGTGAAATGGTTTAAAAATGTTTTAAAGTAAGGTTCATATGGATGAAGCATCGTTTTTCCTCGCTTTCATGATGTTTGTTATTCTTTCGATCCGGTTGAAGCAATGCCATCAATAAAATAACGTTGCATGGCAAAGAAAATGATAATCGCTGGTAACAACGCCATTACCGACTGCGCAAATAAGTTTCGCCACACAATCGCTGTATCTGCCGGTTGTAAACCTAATCTGAGCGCTTGTTGCAACGACCAGTTGCTCGCAGATCTTAAATAGATTTGAGGCCCTAAAAAGTCGTTCATTCCCCACATAAATGTCAGGAGCCCAACCGTAATAATCGCTGGCTTCATCACAGGAACCAAAATAAGCACCAATGTTTGGAAAGAATGACAACCATCAATTTTAGCTGCTTCATCCAGTTCTTTTGGGATACCACGCATAAATTGAATCAACATAAAAGTAAAGAAGGAACCTGTCGCAAACGCATTTTCCAACCATAAAGGAAAGAACGTATCCACCAGATCAAAGCGTTGGTAAAGTTGGAACATCGGAATTCGAAAAATAACTTCTGGCATCAATAGCGTGATGATGACCAATGTGAAGAAGAATTTTTTTCCTTTGAACGTAAAGCGTGTCAAAGCATAAGCGGTTAAGACGCTTGACACGACTTGTCCAATCACGCGTGGAATTAAAAATTGTAATGTATTCCAAAAGTAAAAGAGCAAACTGTGTCCACCCGCCATCCAACCTTCACGAATGCTGTCAAAAACGTTGTACGGATTTTGTGGGATCAAACCAGCGGAAGTAAAGATTTCATGGTTAGGTCTAAACATACCGACGACTAACCACAACAACGGGTATAACATCATCATCGCTACCAACCCTAAAGTGAGATAGCGTAACGCATTTAATAGTTTTCTTTTTGTAGAGAAAGTCATACAAGTCGCACCTTTCGCAATAGACTTAGTCGTTATAAAATACCCATTTATTTGAAAATTTAAAGATCATCAAGGTCGCAATCATAATGAGCACAAACATGACCCAAGAAGCTGCTGCCGCAATACCAAAATTGCCTTGTTCAAAAGCCCGTTGGTAAATAAAGATATTCAGCAATAATGTCGACGTTCCAGGGCCACCTGGTGTCGTAGGAACTAAAAAGGGACCATTAAACTCTTGAAAAGCAGCCACCATTAATTGAATGATGTTAAATAAAATGGTTGGCGTAATAATCGGAATGGTGATGGTAAAAAACTGTCGCCATTTTTTGGCACCATCAATGGATGCTGCTTCATACAAGGTGAGTGGCACATTTTGAAGCGCTGACAAGAAAATTAACATGACCGATCCAAATTGCCACGCTCTTAGCAATGAAATAACGATCAAAGCCGTCCCACCTTGAACCATCCAACCGACAGGATCAATCCCAAAAACACCAAGAAACGCATTGACCAACCCTTGATTACCCCATACTGCGCGCCATAAAATGGCAATGGATACAGAGCCTCCTAAAATAGAGGGAATATAAAACGCAGTTCTAAAAAAGCCAATGCCTTTTAGTTTAAAATTTAAAATAAAGGCAATAAACAACGCCACAACCAAGACCAAAGGGACTGTTAAAAACACATAGCGGAATGTCACAGCCAATGAATCCCGGAACAAAACACCATTCATACTCTCGCCAAAGAGAATTTCTTCAAAATTGCCAAAACCAACAAACACGGGTTCTGGCCAGCCAATCCTTTCTTGAAACAGACTAATTCGAAAAGCTTCAATAAAAGGCATTAATCTAAAGACGAGGATGCCAATGATAAAGGGAATCAAATACAAATAAGCATCGCTTGAGCTTAATCTGACTTTCTTTTTTTTCATCTGATCACACACAGTACTCTCTCCTCTTATGTAGTGCCCATGTCAATAGTAAAACTAACAAATGCACCTGTTTTAATCATTTAATCAACAAGGTGTTGATTGATTTCTGCTTGTAAATTGTTGTAGACAAACTGAGCAGCTTCAGATACTGTACTTTCACCAGATTGAATGGCTTCTAGTCTTGATTCAATGACTTCACGAACATTTGGAAATTCAAGCATCGGATGAAACGTCACTGTTTCAGCATTTTGATGCAAAGCGACTGCATCAATGACTAAATTGTCAAGATTTAACGCATCAAAATGGGCACGACCAGCTGTATTCATGGGCACGCCACGATCGGTTTGAAGAATTTCCACTGCCCTTTGATCTGTTAACATGAATTCTAAAAATGCCGCTGCAACTTCTGGATATTCAGTGTGCTGAGCAATTCCCCAAACCATTGAAGGTCTTGATAACCATCCCGAATTTAATGCACCATCCATGGTAAAATGAGGACGAATGCGCACCACATCTGGACTTTCTAAATTACCAATCCACGCATTAATGGAAGAATCCCATTCAGATACACCACCATAAGCACCTGAAATCCACAATGGGTTTTGCGCATTGATCGGATCTGAATCAAATTGTAAATCAGGAATAACACCATTATCTAAAAAATCTTGAATGAGCTGAAAGCCTTGTGTTAACTCCTCTAATGTATGGTTCAATTCAAAGTCGTCATCGATAAAGGGTCGACCTGTTAATTGCTCTAAATAAGAATAAACCATGTAAGCAAGTGATTGTCTGCCAAGCGGTGACAAAGCAAACACATCATTACCGTGATACGCTTGAATGGCATTTCCAGCTGCCATTAACTCTTCCCACGTATGAATCTCATGAACATCTAAGCCAGCAGCTTCATAAATATCCGTTCTTAAAAATGGCACACGGGCCGTCATTCCAACTGGGACACCTTGGAGAATACCATTAGTTCTTGTCATATTAAGTTCATCAGCCGTCCAATTCGACAAATCTAAATATGCCGTAATCCGCGGATCCTCTAAATCCATAAAGGTCGTTCCAAAAGGTGAAAATAACGTTAACCAGTTAAAATTAAGTTGAATCACATCAGAGGTACTATTTGCCAATAAATCTGCAGTAATGCGATCTTGCCAACCTTCAAACACACCGTATTCTGGTAAAATGGTCACGCCAGGATTTTCTTCAATAAATAAGTCAATAACGGCTTTCGTTGCATCATGACGCCCTTCATTCCCCCACCAGCTGACACGAATGGTTCCCTGTAACCCCATTAAATTTGGATCTTCAATCGCCGCATCAGTTGGTGCTGTTGGATCTGGTTCGACAGTTACATCAGAATCACCGTTTCCACAAGCCGCTAAAATGAAGAGGATCCCTGTCAATAAGGCGAACCCTAATACGTTTTTCTTTTGCATTTTTACTCCTCCTTGGCATTAACATCTTTTTTCAAAATGCCTTTTATCGAATGATACGTATTTACGAACGTCATTCGCAAATACTGTATGTATCATAGCACAGAAGATCAAAATATGCAAGCTCTTTTCTTTTTAAATATGATTTTTTTTGAATTTGCTTTCTTTTTCCAAAAGAAGACGTTCTTTTAAGTTTTGTTCACACATGAAAAAGGTATCCTACAAACGTAGCATACCAAAGTCATCTTTCATTTATCTCAAAGGGTTATCAATTGATGAGGTCATCCAGTATCGCAATCAATTGATCGTTTAATCCGAGCATGGATAACAGTAATTCATCTGTAAAAATAGGCACCCACAGTAAACCTTCTCTTTCAAGCGGGATTTCAATTGCTTGCGTGGTCGTGATCATTTCAATGTCATCATCTTCTAACAGCGTTAACAACCCTTGAATCAAAACCTCTTCAAAGCCATCATTTAATGCTGTTGCAAAAAGTGAGCCTAAATTCGACCACATATTTGCCAACAGAATCTTGTGGTTATGCGTAACCAGTCTAGGTAAGTCAACAACTGTGAGTTCCATGTTCACATAAGCCATTGACCCTTGAATCGTTGAGCCTGTTATTTCATAAGATAATTCATCAAAATAAATGTCCCATAAAGCACGAAACAACGCTTCTTGTCCGTCGGTCAATTCTAAAGCCAGCTCATCTAGCTCTAACGTTTCTAATTGTGCCATCATTTGTCCAACCGTCCATTCAGGTAAACGAGGTCGAACAATGGCGTACCCGATCCCAAGTAGACTGAATAACATGACAACAACTAAGCTGACGATTAACATTTTCTTGTTCATGGATTCACCCTTTCATTCTGTTTAACCCGCCAACTTTCAACACGCAAACTCAATGGCAAATTCAGCAGAAAATTCAGATAGATAGTTTTCATGTGACGTATGACCAACCGCTTTTGTTCTCGCTGCCACGAGCTTGGTATAAAATTGGCCGACAAATTTTGAAGCAATGAAAATGAGATAAGAAACAGTCGTCGAACCTGCGAGATAGATGACACAAACTGCTAGATAACCTAAAGCCAAGCTACCGCCTTGAGCTAAAATAAAGCGCTGTAAATGGCTCGCAAAAGGAATATTCGAAACAAACCAAGGCGAAATATGACCCAAGATCAAAAAGTTCCCTGGATAGCTATCCGCTGCATACATCCGACCGAGTCCGAGATATCCAGGTGTATAAAATCCCAGTAACGCAGCACCGATCACAATGCTTTGTGAAAGGACGAAATAACCTAAAAACATCATCACTGATCGTTTGAATCCTTGACTTTTAAACTCAAACTTAACAAAACCAGTGGTGTACAGATAAACACCGATGACAAACATGATGACATGTAACACGATGGATTGAACAGAAATAAAGATCGGACCACGGAAAATCGCTGCAGGCACAAGGACAGCTGCCATGCCACCTAACGTTAAATAAGTCGCCATAAAATAATTTAATTGTTGACGCAAACGTTCTTTTTTAACGAAAGATGCCATTAGCATGACTGGCATCGGTAAGCTAGAAAGTTGAAACGGAAATTCACGGAATCTAAAATAATGCTCACCTGTAGATGGGAAAGTCATGATCACAATGCGCCAAATTTCGGTCAAGATTAAAAAGATTGAGGTATAAAACATGATTTTTTTATACGTCGTTATGGATGTATTGCCTTTAAAATAAAGGCCAACAAAGATGGAAAGTAACACCAGTGTCATGATTGATGCGATATGAAAAGGACCTAAGACAGCTGGGACAAGATACCTGTTAATTTCCAATATACTCACTATATTTTGCATGCTTTTAACTCCTTAGTTGACATGATATGTCTTGATTATTCTGGGAAGTGTCGATACCACCTAACCCCATTCACCCACCCATTTCTACTTTTTTAAAGTGGCTTACTCTGAACGCAATGCTTCAACTGGATCTTTTTGAGCTGCCATTCGAGCTGGAATCATACCGCCTAATAAAGTCAAGCTCAAGCTGACAAGAATCAAGATCAACGCATGAAGCGGATTTAAATTTGCCACATTAACCAATTCTGTTGCTTCTTCTACAATGCGATTAATCGGCACAGTCAACCCGTAAGAAATCGTAATGGCTAACAGTCCTGAACAAATCCCAATAATAAATGTTTCAGCATTGAACACACGTGAAATGTCCTTTTTTCTTGCACCTAATGCACGTAACACACCGATCTCTTTCGTACGTTCGATCACAGAAATATAGGTGATAATCCCAATCATAATCACAGAAATAATTAAAGAAAAAGCGGAAAAAGCAATTAACGTCATGGTGACACCATCCATAATACCTCTCGTTAAATCTGTCACGGTGCTAGCCAAATCTGTATAAGCAATGCGATAAGCATCGTCTTCTTGATTCGCATTAAACTCATTAATATGCGCCGTAATCGCATCTTTTCCTTCAAAACTACTCGGATATAAGAAGATCATCATTGGCAAATCATCACCACCCCAAGTCGCAATTAACGCATCTCTGACCGTTTCATTAATGTCTTCAAAAGTCATCACATGGTAATCAGCTTCTCTTTGTGCTTGCACAATATCAGATGTCATTTCAATGTCGATGAGACGTCTTGCTAATGCATCACTATAAGCAATCCCAGGTCCAAGTATACTAAATGTAAGATCATCTGGACGGCGAATAACACCTGAAATCGTTAAAGTAATGCTATCCTCAGACGCATACATGGCTTCAAGATCCTGATTAGGTAAAAAGTTTCCGTGCTCTGTTTGCATATAGAAATCATTATTCGTAATTAACCTAAACTCGGTACCAATAATGTCATCAAAATCGACTCTTTCTAAGCCTTCTAGATCAAACCCAATCTCTTCTAATAATGAATCCTCAACTCGATTGTAAATGTCAACCACGAGAACCAAATCGGTTTCACTTGTTGGAAAAGCACCCGCTAATAGATCAAAGTTCTGCTCAAGAAAAGAAACATCGTCTTCTTCTGAATGTTCAGGAAATGAGCTTAACCTGGCACCTGCTAGTCCACTCGCCACATCTGCCACAGCCGTATCTTCACCACCTAAAGTTGTCCGGATAAACGCACCATCATCTAATTGACGTAATAAATTAAGCGTCGTGAGACGTGTAAAGCCAATGGTGGTTAAATATTCAGAATCTATTTCAGTCAGATGATCTAAAAACTCAGGGGTGAACACATTGTTATGTGCCCGAGATTCCTCTTCGCTGTCAATGAGATAAACGCCGTCCGTCTCTGCAAATCTCATGGCTAACAACGGATCGTCGTCCTCAGGCATTTGAAGCACTTGTCCAAGTTCGATCAATGTCATCTCAGTTTGCGCAATAATCAATGGGAATTCAGACAAAGCATTCACTTGAAATTGGTCAATTTGGTCTTGAAACCCATTTGATAAACTCAAAATAAGGGCAATTCCAATAATACCAATGCTTGAAGCGAAAGCAACGAGCGCTGTTCGCCACACTTTCATTAAAATGTTTTTTCGAGATAGGTTTAATGCCGTTAAAAAACTCATGCTCGTATGAGTGAGTTCATAAGTTGAATTTGAAGGTCCATTGTCTTTGTTTGAATCTGAAATATTCGTGACTTCCCCATTGCAATAATGAATGATTCGATCATCAGCATGTTCAGGCAATGTGGGGTTTTTCGTGATTCGAACAATTAACTGATCATCTTGATGGTTCACAATTTCTTTCACAACATGAATAATTTGTTCATCTGTTTTTGCACTTAAATCACTTGTTAGCGTATCTGTTAATGTGACATCCGGTGCTTTCATATAAGGATGAGAATCATAAATGACACACCCATCTTGAAAGCGAATAAGCCGGTCTGCATAAGCTTCTGCCAATTCTGGATTATGCGTCACCATAATGACGAGCTTATCTCGTGCAATTTCTTTAATTAATTCCATAATCTGATCGCTGGTTCGCGTGTCTAAAGCACCCGTTGGCTCATCAGCTAAAATAATATCTGGATCATTGGCAAGTGCACGGGCAATGGCGACGCGTTGCATCTGTCCACCTGAAAGCTGACTCGGCCTTTTATTCATGTGATCTTTTAACCCAACCCGTTCAAGCACTGTCAGTGTTTTAGCACGTTTGTCTTTAAAATTTAACCCACTTAATGTCATACCCATTTCAACATTATCAATTAAATTTAAATGCGGAATGAGATTATAACTTTGGAAGACAAACCCAACACTATTGTTTCGATAAGCATCCCAATCCCCATCTTTAAAGTCTTTCGTTGACTTTTGATTAATGATCAAATCCCCTTCATCATAGCGATCAAGTCCACCCAAAATATTTAAACATGTCGTTTTTCCAGACCCACTCGTACCTAGAATCGCTACAAATTCATTTTTACGAAAATTTAAATGAATACCATCCAAAGCAACTTGTTCAAAATTTCCTGTTCTATAGGTTTTTCTTATTCCTTTTAATTGAAGCACAAACATATTCTCCTCTCTGTAAAATGCATCATGTGTTACAATGAGCGCTCAATCAACGAACCTTTTCCATTTTTAATTCGTTATCCCTTGGGCTTTTCTACACTCAGAATCACCACCAACATTTTCAAATTAGCTGTTATCATTATAGCATATCATCTCCAAAATGCAAGTTTTTTTGCCAAATTTTTCTCCACAAGGGCATTATTTCTTATGATTCTATTTATAAAACTTAGATTTTTATACAATAAACTACTTATTAGTACTACTTTTAACGAATTTAACAATGATTGGAAAGTGAAAAGTTACACAATTTTTAAAATGAAGCAGATAGAGGCTGTTTTAATCTCGATCAATATGTTATAATTTAAACATGTCGTGTCTAAGCGAACGCTTCACGAAAATGATGCGTTCATTAAAGTCGACCATTCAAAGCTTCCTAAGTCCAAGTCATCGCGACACTGCTTAGCAGTTGACACATGTAAAACGTGTAGCTTTAGACAATGTTTATGACAGCGACAGATTTTTACGACAATGAAAAAGGTGAAAACTATGATACGTATCTCACAACTAAAACTCAACATTGAAGCATCTAAAGACAATCTCCCCAAATTGATTGCCAAAAAACTCAAAATCAAACTGTCAGACATCAAAGATTATCGCATTTTCAAGGAATCCATTGATGCCAGGCATGAAACCATCACGTTTGTTTATACAGTTGATGCAACCCTTTCAAATGAAGCCAGCATCTTGAATAAAAAAATACCTCATGTGGCGCCCACCCCGCAGCTTACTTACAAAATGCCACCAAAACGAGATTTGCCACCAACGAAGCGTCCTGTTGTCATCGGATTTGGACCATCTGGCATGTATGCCGCCCTCTTACTGGCGCAATGTGGCTATCATCCCATCATCTTAGAGCGCGGTGGCTCTGTCGCCGAAAGGGTTAAAAACATTGAAGACTTTTGTACAAAGGGTATCCTTGACCCAGAATCCAACATTCAATTTGGAGAAGGTGGCGCCGGCACTTTTTCTGATGGAAAGCTCACGACGCGCGTCAAAGATTTACGTGGGCGTAAAGTGTTAGAAGAATTGGTCCATGCCGGTGCACCGGAAGAAATTCTTTATGAAGCCCATCCTCATGTCGGAACTGATTTACTCCGTGACGTGGTTGTTAATATCCGAAAAACCATCATTGCTTTAGGTGGCGAGATTCACTTTAATACCCGCGTTGATGATTTTATCGTCGAAGATGGCCAGATTCGTGGGGTCATCACCCATCAAAATCAAACATTTCACAGTGAACATGTCATTTTAGCTGTCGGCCACAGCGCTCGGGATACATTTAAAAAGATTTACGATCAGAAAATCGACATTGCTGCCAAGCCTTTCGCTGTGGGCTTTCGCGTTGAACATCCACAAGCACTCATTAATAAAGCCCAGTATAAAGCATTTGCCAATCATCCCAAACTTGGTGCAGCAGAATATCGCTTGACGCATCAAGCGAGCAATGGTCGGGGTGTCTATACTTTTTGCATGTGTCCAGGTGGCTTTGTGGTGCCTTCTGCGTCAGAGCCAAACAAAGTCGTCACCAATGGGATGAGTGAGCATGCGCGAGGAGAAGCCAATGCCAATAGTGCCGTTTTGGTGCAAGTCCAACCTTCAGATTTTGAATCAGATCATCCCCTTGCTGGGATTGACTTTCAACGTGAATTAGAATCAAAAGCTTTTGTGATAGGTGGAGAGAATTACAAAGCTCCTGCTCAACTTATCGGCGATTTCCTTGCTAATCGCCCTTCAACATCTCTTGGAAGCGTCAAACCTTCTTACGACATTGGGATTCGTTTGACCAACCTTCGCGACTTACTTCCAAAAGCTTTTTGCGATGCCATCGCTGAAGGCTTACAAGCCTTCGATAAAAAACTGGCTGGATTTTCCATGGATGATGCCCTCTTAACAGGTGTCGAATCACGTTCCTCATCTCCTGTTCGCGTGACGCGAGACAGTGAATCCTTACAGTCAACCAATCTAAAAGGTTTTTACCCTGCTGGCGAAGGTGCCGGTTTTGCAGGTGGGATTGTTTCCTCTGCCATCGATGGCTTAAAATGTGCTGAAAAGTTAATTGCCGCATTCAGCTAAACACGAAATGTATTGATAATGAAAGGTTGATTTCACATGTCTCACTTAACTAGTTTGTTATTTATCTTAATTGCTTATTTAATTGGGTCGTTCCCTTCAGGTTTGATCATTGGAAAAGCTTTTTATAAAACCGACATTCGGGAACACGGATCCGGCAACCTAGGTGGTTCAAATGCCATGCGCGTCCTCGGAAAAAAAGGGGGACTCGTCGTTTATTTTCTCGACATTTTAAAAGGCGGCATTGCCGTTTTGGTCGCGATACACTTCCAATCAGAGATTCATCCTTTAATGGTTACCATTTTCTCACCCGTTGGACATGTGTATCCCATTTTTGCTGGATTTAAAGGCGGAAAAGCCGTGGCGACATCTGCTGGCGTTATTATGTTTTACGCCCCACTTTTGTTCCTCATGCTACTCGTCGTATTCTTCGCTTCGTTAGCACTGTTTAAAATGATTTCTCTTTCTTCCGTTTTTTCAGCCATTGCCTTGTTCGTTTTCTCATGGTGGAATCCATTTTCAAACCCTAACTTAATGGGCATCGTTCCTAAAGTCATCTTTACCCTTGTCGCAATTTTGATTTTAATCAAACACATTCCCAATTATAAGCGCCTCATCGCTGGCACCGAGCCAAAAATTGGAAAAAATAAAAAATCCACTTAATTGTGGATTTCCAGACTGCTGACGAAGTTTTCACTTAGCTGGCAGTCTGATTTTTTATTTTGGGTCAGCTTTTTATCCTTCTAAATACTTATGGGCACTTTGGGCTGCAATAGCGCCATCGCTGGTCGCTGTCACCACTTGGCGCAATTCTTTTTCAAGCACGTCTCCAGCAGCAAAGATGCCCGGTACAGCAGTCGCCATATGCCCATCAGCGACCACATTTCCAGCATCATTGGTAATGCCAAGTCCATCTAACATATGCGTTACAGGATCATTGCCAATGTAAATAAAAGCACCCGATACGACTAAATCAGTTTCTTCATTAGAAATTAAGTGCTTCAACGTGACACTTTGGAATTTCCCTTCTTCAGTCACCGTAAATTTCGTCGGCACTGAATCCCAAATGATTTCGATCTTCTCATCTGCAAAAGCACGATTTTGCAAGACAGTATCTGCTCTTAAGCGATCACGGCGATGAATCACATAAACTTTCGATACAAGTCCCGATAAATAAATGGCTTCTTCAATGGCAGAATTGCCGCCACCAATCACGACAACTTCTTGGCCTTTAAAAAAGGCACCATCACAAACTGCACACCAAGAAATCCCACGACCTGCCAGTTCTGCTTCTCCCGGAATTTCTAGTTTACGGTGTTTCGTTCCTGTTGCAACAATCACACTTCGCGCCATAAATTGATTCATGCCGCATTCAATTAAATGCATACCATCTGCTTGTGGAACAATTTTTTGAACATCTCCATACACATATTCAGCGCCTGCTACTTTGGCATGGTCAAACATCTTCATTGAGAGTTCAGGCCCTGTAATGCTTTCAAAACCTGTATAATTTTCAATTTCAAAGGTATTGACCATTTGGCCACCCGGTGCACCTGCTTCAATTAACCCCACTGTTAAGCCTGCCCTTGCTGCATAAACAGCCGCTGTCATACCCGCAGGTCCTGCGCCAATAATTGCTACATCAAATTTCTTCATCTCATTCATCATTTTTCCTCCGACTAACTATATGTACGCCAAACCATGTCTTTACTGATGCCATTTTTAAGGGCATAAGTATAAGCAGCACACTTTGTTTTAAATCGCTCGACTTTTAAAACTGTTAAACGACCGTAACGTCTATTATACCCTACATCCTCTGGTTTCATCAAGTAGGTAATAAAATATCGCCCACTGAACGCGTCTTCAAAACTTTCAAAATCAACCACATCAAAGCTTAATCGATCCAATAGCTCATTTAAAATTTCTGCTGCATCAAAGTCAATCTTGTCATAATCAATCCGTGTATCTGCATCTTCCAAGATGTTAATTAAGCCATCAAAATCGACCTTCAACTGATTAAGCATTGATTTCACCGTTACAATTTGCAACATCGTAATGGGTTCATCAAGTTGTGTCAATAAATTTTCTAAAATCTCCATATTGCTTTTAAATGTTGTATAAGCGTCGACAACTTCGAAAAACTCGTCTTTATCAAAGATACAATTGGCAACTTTCAATAACTCTAACACTTGAAACTCGCATGTATGGCAGTATAGCAAAATTTCGGTTAACTCTAGCATCACACGCTCATTAAGCGCTTCAACATATGACATGATTATCACCCTTAGTTGTTTTTCTTCACTCCTATATCTTATGTTTAACCCTGTCAAATGATGACGAATCTTACTTCACCGCAAAATGACTCGTGGATAGCTAAACCTACCTAAATAACAATCAACCACAACTTCTTGTTTCTTATAAACCCTTGGCACCCGATCACTGATTAACGTCAAGATTTCATAAGGAATCGTGTTAAGCTCACTGGCCACGCGCTCAACTGGCATTTCCTTACCAATCAATGTGACGACATCTCCCACTGCAAAGTCAGCTGATGGCAATTTCACCATCATTTGATCCATACAGACCCGACCGACAATCTCACATTCTTGACCTTTGATCACCACGGCTCGCCCTTGATTGCTTCGACACCAGCCATCGGCATATCCCACTGACATGGTGCCGATATAAGTATCCTCAGACGTCACAAAGGTCGACCCATAACTGATGCCTTCACCTTTTTTAACCAAACTCACTTTTGTTAATCTCGTATACATCGAAAAAGTCGCTTGTAAGTCTAACGTCGTCTTAATCATACGTTGATTTGGATTAATGCCATACAACCCAATCCCAACCCGATGTGCATTCATCTGCGTGCTTTTTAGTTGCAAAGTCGTTGCTGTATTCGCAACATGACGATATTTAAACGGGTAATCAGTCAACGTATTGAGCACTTGGTAAAAAGTATCTAATTGTGTCAACATGGACCCATAATGACTATCTGCGGTCGCAATATGGGTATAAATACCTTCTATGATCACGTTATCATTTTCTGAAAGTCGATCACAAGTCGCTTTCACTTGACGAAGACCAATTCGATTCATCCCCGTTTCAACTTCTAAATGTAACTTAAGCGGGCCAGATAAAGCGGTTTTAGAAAGCGCATCGACCCATCCTTCATCATAAGCAATCACTGTGATCTCAAATTGGACAGCCACATGAATGTCCTTCAGTTTAACCGGCGCTAACACCATAATCGGTAGCTCAATCCCATGATGTCGGAGTTTAAGGGCTTCATCTAAAGAGCTAACGGCTAAATAAGCAGCACCTAATTCAGCATACAGTCTCGCCATTTGAACATCACCATGTCCATAACCATTGGCTTTAATCACAGCAATCATCTCATAAGCGTGAGTGGCATCAAACTGCCGATAATTATGAATGAGCGCATCGATATCAATTTCAATCCAAGTATCTCGATAAAATTCACGCATGATGGTACTCCTTGTAAACCGCTTGACGCGTTCGTCCTAAATCATTGGCAACTTGCTTAATCGCCTCATTGGTTCTTTGACCTTGTGCGACATAATGCGCCACATGGTCATGTAAAGTCAAGCCTTCCCACCACCTATCCACCACTGCTTCTTCATGATTTCCTTCTACGAGCAAGACCACTTCTCCTTTAACATCTGTTAAATGCATCAAGATCTCTGTCATGCGACCACGTAAAAATTCTTCAAACAACTTCGTCAACTCACGTGCGACAACAACTTGTCGATTTCCAAAAACTTCCAACATCATCACCAATGTTTCTTTTAATCGGTGAGGCGATTCATAGAAAATCAACGTGACTGGTAAGGGCTCAACTGTTGTTAATTGGGCTTTTTTCTTTGATTTTTGACGTTCTAAAAATCCATAGAATAAAAAAGGTTGTGCGGGAAGTCCTGAAGCGATTAAAGCCGTTAAAACAGCATTTGCACCTGGTATTGGGACAACTGCATAACCTTGATCAAGGGCCGTTTTGACCAGTTGATCACCCGGGTCACTGATGAGTGGCATTCCAGCGTCACTCACAAGCGCAACAGGGTCTCCTTCTGAAAGTCTTTGCACGATCAGTTCGGTTTTTTGATGTTTGTTGTGTTCATGATAACTCGTCAAGGGGGTATCAATATCAAAATGATTGCATAATTTCTTGGTCACGCGTGTATCTTCAGAAGCAATAAGTGCAACTGTTTTCAATGTTTCCACAGCGCGCGGTGTCATGTCTGATAAATTTCCAATTGGCGTGCTCACTAAAAACAAAGTGGCTTTATCATGTTGAAAACTTTTTTGAACCTGCATCAAAAACCTCCTTTAAAAACAACTCGCTCGCTTACACTTTTAATGATAGCTAGTTTCAACTCGCAACCCCTCGAGGTCATTTCTCGTCCTGTACTGATCACTTCGTGATAAGTCGGACTTCAAAATGCTTGTCGGGTCTTACACGCTCGTTTACACTTTTAATTATACCAAAAGTAGTCCTTTTATGCACGATATTTTAGTAAAAAAATGACAACTGAGGCACTCATTTGCATCATTGCGACGAAATCTGCTTTCATATCTGGCACCATCCCGTCTAAATTTGCCCTTCGAATGACTTTCCAAATGTGATATTTAACATCTTCTAAACAGCTAAATGCGATGATTTCTGGTTTATGTTTTCGGATCTTAGCTTGTGCATAAACATGCAATAAGCATTCATATTGCATATGTTGACGCATGGAATTCGCTTCGTTGATGGTCATGTTATTGTGATAAATACAGGTGTAGTCACAAAGAAAATGGATCAAAACCCCGAGCAAATCAGAGAACGCTTCCGTCGTTAGCGTCGGATCAAATCCACGTTCCAACAATTCAAAAACAAAGGCTTCATTCGCTGGATAATAATGACTCACACGTTTATATTCAGGTAACACGTCTGGTTTCACATTACCCCAAACGAATTTTCGGTAATGGAGCTTTTTTTTATTTTCTTCATCCAGCATCAAATAGATACACTTTCCCACTAGTCGATGTGTCGGTATAATCATACAATCGCCTCATTCCCCTCTTTTTTTGTTATTAGGAGTGTACCCCAAATGCGAAAAAATTATGAACATTCACGAACGATGCTTAATTTCGACAAAAATGACTAAAATTAAACAAAGTTGTGTTAAAATGGTTTAAAAATGAGTAAAAACCACATTTTCAAGCAAACTATTTTTATTTTTTGCGTAAATCATAAGTGTAGGGCTTTTTTGAAGCACGACAAAGCTCATACCCATAACTGATTTTAGGAGGATTTATTCATGTTAAATCAACTGATTTTAATTGGCAGAACAACCCGTGATGTGGAACTTAAAGAAACGACAAATGGTCGGACGTTTGGCATTGTCACATTGGCAGTAAACAGACCGTTTAAAAACCAAGAGACAAACACTTATGACACAGATTTTATCGATGTTAGTTTATGGGGATTAACAGCAGAAAGTGTTGCAAAATATGCTGGAAAAGGTTCTGCAATTTCAATCCGTGGTCGTGTTGCCAACCGCATTCTTGACTTTCCTGGCGAGCAAACCTTTCGAACGATCAGCATCGTCGGTCAACAAGTGTCTTTTATTCAAACAAAAGCACCCGGTTCAAACACAGAAAGCGACGAAAGCAACGAATCATTCACATTGGAAGATTTCCCATCAGGTGAAGCCTTTGATGAAGCCATGGACAAATTCGATGAAAGTTAATCATCGCTAAGTCATTTAATCAAACGATTTAAATGCTTGATTTTGCGGGGAGCGTCATGGTAAACGTCGTCCCCACTTCTTCTTCACTTTCAACTGTAATTTTCCCTTGATGGGCTTCAATGGTTGCTTTCACAATGGCAAGTCCAAGACCCGTGCCACCTGAATGGCGAGAACGGGCACGATCAACACGGTAAAACCGTTCAAAGATATGTGGCAAATCTTTTTTCGGAATACCTGTTCCATAATCTTTGATTTTAATCTCAATTTGTGAGCCTGTTTGGGTCATCATCATTTCAATTTGGGTTGTTTCTGGCGTATAATGAATGGCATTGGTGATCAAATTTAAAAAACATTGGGTTAAACGTAAAGGATCTCCTTCAACATGAATCTGCTCATCACAGATCAATGAAATAGATTGACTTTTTAGCGCAACAAGGGTTTCCACTTGCTTGATGACATCTTCAATCAAGTCATTGAGATCAATGGATTCTTTTTTAAGGTCGATTTGGTTCGTATCAAATCGATTGACCAAGAACAAATCTTTCACCAAGTTTTCAAGTCGTAAATTTTCTTTGGCAATGATGCTCAAAAACTCTTTCTCCATATCTTGAGGTGCTGAACCAGAGATCAAAATGTCGACACATCCTTTAATGGCTGTAATCGGTGTTTTTAATTCATGAGACGCATTGCTAAAAAATTCCCGCTGCAGATTTTGGTAAGTTTTAAGCTCTGTCACATTGTGAAAAAGTAAAACAACACCAGAAAAACGCTGACCATCGTCATATAGCGGCTGTGAAACAGCTTCGTAATACTGCTGCTTGATATCAATTTCTTTTTTCGAAGCAACTTCGCGGATGAGGACATCTTGCAGTAAAGCTTTTAACGCTTTATTTTTAATCTTTTCGTAAGAGACATTTGTTAACGAATCCCGTTTGACCAATTTAAGAAAAGAATTGTTCGCGTAATCAACACGTCCATTCGCACCGATGATAATGAGTGGTGCTTCAATGACTGTTGTCACACTGTCAATCATCTGTTGGCTTTTTCGGACTTCAGCGGCACGATCACCCACATACTTGATTAACGCATTGTAAGCAGCGCCCAATACTTCGTCTTGAGAGAGTGCAATGGGTGTGATGTAGTCCACTTTTTCGCCACTGGTCAATTTATTCGAGACCTCTTCATACAGTTGCAGATGTTTTTTCAAATCTTCTCGCTCATAGGAATTGAAATAAAATAACAAGCACCTATGCCACCCATGAACAAGGTCGCAACAGTCGGAGGCGTCAATGCAATAACCACCCACATGAGCATCAAGGTGCCAACGATCAAACTCAAACGTTTTATCCATGTCATCATAACGCATCATCTTCCAATAAATAACCAACACCTCTGACTGTTTTAAACGAAATCCCATATGCCTTTAGTTTCTCTCGTAATTTGAACAAATGAACATCTACCACGCGGGTTCCGCCATAAAAAGTCATGCCCCATAATTGATCGAGTAACAGATCACGCGACACGACACGACCTTTATTTTGGATCATGAAAGTCAATAGTTCGTATTCTTTCAAGGTGAATTCCAACGGTTCTCCTTCTACTTTAACTTCAAACTTATCAAGATCAACGACCATCGACTTATAAGTCAATTGTTGGCGATGAGGCGTGCTCACCACTTTAAGGTCCGTTTGCTGCTGCTTTGTGTTTCCTTTTCGGCGCATCACTGCTTTGATTTTTGACGCAACCTCACGAACTGAAAAAGGTTTAACCATGTAGTCATCAGCACCTGTGTCTAAACCGAGCACACGGTCAAATTCTGTATCTCTTGCTGATAGTAAAATAATATGGGTATCAATGTTCAAACTTCGTAATTCACGACACACAGTAAAGCCATCTTTTTTAGGTAACATCACATCTAAAATAATGACATCATACTGATCTGTTTTAGCCTTCTCAAAGCCGATTTGTCCATCTGAAGCAAGATCAACTTCAAACCCTGCTTGTTGAATCTCAAACGCTAATATTTTCTGAATTGACACTTCGTCTTCTACTACTAAAATTTTCCCGTTCATCTTCCACCTCTTGTCGTTAAAAGTTCATAGCTATAAGTTTACAGTATCTCTAAAAGGATGTCTATAAAAAAGTGACATTTCCTTGGAGAAAACATCACTTTAACCTATTCTTAACAACTGCTTAACTCACTTTTTACGCTGACGTCGTTTTTAACAGTCGGTCAATCAGCATCTGTTTAGCCGTGTATAATAAAATCAAAACCCCTGTCGCAACTAAAATTTTCAGGGTTAGACTGGTTTCAAAAAATGACAAGAAGCGCCCTAGGGGATAATTGGTAAAGACAACGCGTCCGAGCATCTGTTCACTTGGCACAACATCTCCATCCCAGTAAAGATCGTTCCTATCTAAGACAAAGCCGATGTGATTGCCTTGCTCATCTCGCTCTATTTGATAAATACGATGCGTCATAAATGCGCCTATTGCTTCATCTTTGTACGTCGCCATTTGATTAATTTCTAATTCATTTGGATCCAAATTTCTAATAATGATCAACGTATTCGTTTGAAGTTCGGGCTCCCTATTTTCCGCACGCGTGCGTAACATTGAAAAGCCCATAATGTCTAACAATTCTTCGCCAGATGTATGTTCAATCCCCGATAACAAAACACTCCCCAATATCGCTGCAAATGCTAAATAAAACAAACCGTTAATCACGATCCTAAACGCTGCACTTTTCTTTTTATCCTGAGTCGTCCTTTTCTGCTTCGGTTGATCGACTGGTTTCACTTTAGGCAGCGCAGGCACGACGCTTGGTTCTGGCGTTTTTACGTCTTCTTTCAACGCATCAACGGGTGTGCTAACAACAGCTACAGGTGGTTCTACTGAAACGTCTGATGGTTCTTTTATTTCGGTTTCTTTCGATTCTTCTAACACAACGTCATCTGCTGGTTGTACGACTGTGGCACCGGTTGGTACTTCCGGTTTATCTGTAAAGTTTCGTATCTCCTGTCGTTGACTGGTCAGTTCTTTCTTCCGATTACTTTCAGCTAACGAATTTTCGAGCTTTTCTAACAGTTCTAAATTCAACGCTCTTTTTTGAGTCGATAGTTCTTTGTTTCGCGCATTCTTTTCTGATAATTGTTTAATTCTGTCAACCAAATCTGAATCTGGCGTTTTGAGCTGATGCTCAGATTTTTGCGCTTGCTTAGGTTGAGATGATGGCGGAATTTTATCTACTTCTTCAACTTCAATCCCTAATTCCGATTCCTTCATTGTAAAGCCTCCTTAAAAACGAGATTAAAAACCTACGATTAGACTATTTTACACTTTTTTTCTGTTTCTGTAAACTCTTTTTGCGCCATAATTGTTCATATAACTGAAAAATAAGCAGAATATTACAAAACATCTTTTTCAGATGCTGAATTTTTCTTCATTTTCGACAAATAAATAAGCAAATAAAGCAAATTGACCATGAACGTCGTTTCATTTCGAGGGTTTCAGAAAAAAAGATTCACTTAAATAATTTCTCCACTTTCTCATTTTTTAAACATGATCGGCACATTTACACTTTTTTCTTTCAATTAAAATTTCTGCTCAAAACCAGTAGACAAAATGCGTATTTAATGGTATGATTATTCCGACTAAACATTTAAATATTTAGAGGTAGCAATGCAAATGAGTAACATGTAGGAGGCGGCATCCCATGATCACATGTGAAAGGTAATCATTGCCGAACAAGTCGTGAAGGCATTCATGAGTTGTGGTATAATGGGAAATACGCATTATACTCCCGCTTCGTCAAGGAGCGGTGGCGCTAGTTTAATAAAGACATCTGTCTTTTATCCAACCAAGCGTCCATTTAGAGGCGCTTTTTATTCGCCCACATACTGGAGGTTCTGATGACCATGTCAATCTTAGAAATCGGTGGTGTTAAAGCAACGGCACTTGCTGATCAATTTAAAACACCGCTGTATGTTTATGACCAGCAGCACATTGAGCAAACACTTGCCACTTTTGTTGACCGTTTTAAATCAACACAATTCTCGACTCAAATCATCTATGCTTCAAAGGCTTTCCAAGCGATTTACTTACTGAATCTTGTTGCCGAATACGGTTTGGGACTTGATGTTGTAACCGGTGGTGAATTGTTCGTCGCAACCCAATCTAACATGCCACGAAATCGCATTTATTTCCATGGAAATAATAAAAGTCTTGAAGAATTAGACCTGGCTTTTAAATGGGGTGTCCAACACATCATTTGCGACAATGTGATGGAGCTTGAAGTCATCGGTCAACTCGCCCAAAAGTATCAGCAAGAAATGAACATCATGCTCAGGCTAAATGTCGGTATCGAAGCCCATACCCACGAATATATTATAACGAGCCACATCGACTCAAAATTTGGCTTCGCGTGGGAAAGCGAAGAATGTCGAAAATGCCTCGATTTGCTTGCCAACAACCCTTACTTAAAGTTAGAAGGCATTCATTCACATATCGGTTCACAAATTTTTGACTTGACCGCTTGGTATGCTTCCATTGATAAATTGGTCACTTATTTAAAAGCATTTAATGAACCACTCGTCCTCAATATTGGCGGTGGCTTCGGCATTCAATACACAGCAGCTGATCAACCGTTGGACTTAGGTGAATCTTTGACTTCACTTATCAGCTATGTTGAAAAAGCGTTAGCCGAGCAACAGGTCACCATTTCGAAACTCATGATCGAACCCGGTCGAAGTCTCGTCGGAAATGCAGGAAGCACTTTATATACAGTTGGCTATCAAAAGCAAACGCCAGAAAAGTTGTATTACTTTGTTGATGGTGGCATGAGTGATAACTTGCGTCCTTCTTTGTATCAAGCGAAGTATGCATGTGACATCGCCAATCGCATGGATGCACCGAAAACTGAAAAAGTCACCGTGGCTGGAAAATGTTGTGAATCAGGTGACATTCTCATTGAAGCATGTTTGTTACCTGTGGCAAGCCAAGGCGATTTATTGGTCACCTATGCAACAGGTGCTTATGGCTATTCCATGAGTAATCAATACAACAAAAATGTGACACCCGCTGTGGTTTTTGTCAAAGATGGCATCGCCCATGAAGTGATTCGTCGACAAACATTTGAAGATTTGTTACATTATGAAGTCACTGAAAAAAAGAAACGAGGTTTTAAAAATGACGTTTAACTTGAAAGGTTCAATCCCTGCCTTGATCACGCCGTTTAAAGCTGATCGAACTGTTGATTACGACAGACTTTCACACTTGATTGAATTTCACATTGAACAAAGCAGTGCGGCCATTTTAATTTTAGGAACAACAGGGGAATCTTGTACCATGACTTTTGAAGAAGAAAAAGAAATGGTGGCATTCGTCGTCAACCATGCAGCAGGTCGGATTCCCATTATTGCAGGCAGTGGAAGCAATGCAACAGCAACAGCCGTCGAAGCCAGTTTAGCTTTTGAAGCTTTAGGTGTTGATGCCTTGTTGTTAATTACCCCGTATTATAACCGGACCAATGATTCAGGCCTGATTAAACATTTTGAAAGTGTCGCAAATGAAGTGAACATCCCCATCATTCTTTACACCGTACCTGCGCGTACTGGCTGTCATTTACCCGTTCATGTCGTTGAACAATTGGCTCAGCATGACCGCATTGTCGGCATTAAAGATGCAACAGGTGACTTCTCTTATGCTGTTAAAGTGAGCCGTCTCGTCTCAGATACGTTCCACTTATACAGTGGTAATGATGACACCATTGTGCCGTTATTAAGTTTGGGTGCATCAGGTGTGATCAGTGTGTGGGCCAATTTCATGCCTGCAACCGTCCAGAAATTGGTGATGACTTATTTAGCTGGAAACACCGATGAAAGTCTTCGCTTACAACACCATTACTTAGACTTGGTTCATGCCCTTTTCATTGAAACCAATCCCATTCCACTCAAATATGTGATGCAACAATTAGGTCTTGATTCCGGATTCATGCGATTGCCTTTAGATGAATTAAGTCCAGCGGGCAAGCAACACATCAACCCTTTATTAACAACAGAAATTAAGCAACTTGTCAATCAAAAAGGAGGCTCATGAAACCATGAATGTATTAGTCGTTGGAAATGGCCAAATGGGAACAGTGGTCTACAAAGAATTAATCGAACGAGGAGATTCAGTTACCATCGTCCCAGATTTAAAACGCGCGACCGAAGCAGCAACAGGACAGTTTGATGTGTTAATCGACTTCTCTCATCCAGAAGGCATTGAAAGTATTGTGACTTTTTCCAAAGCGAATCAAGTACCTGCTGTCATTGCTACAACGGGCTACACCGATGCACAATTTGAATGGATTAACAGCCTGAGTCAGGAAGTGCCTGTTTTATACAGTGGTAACTATAGCCTCGGGATCATTTTAATGGAACGTCTGGTTCGAGAAGCTGCACATGTTTTAGGGTCGGATTTTGATATTGAAATTATTGAAAAGCACCATCATCACAAAATTGATGCGCCGTCTGGAACAGCAAAAATGCTCCTACATGCAGCTAATGAACAGCTAGATTACCAAGTGATCTACGGTCGTGAAGGCATTTGCAAACGAAACGAAAAAGAAATTGCCGTTCATACCATTCGTGGCGGCTCTATCGTAGGGGAACACGAAGTTTTATTTGCAGGTGCTGATGAAATTTTATCGATTAAGCACGAAGCTTTGTCCAAAGCCATTTTTGCTAAAGGCGCCATCAAAGGTGCCCAGTGGTTAAGTGATCAAGCAGTCGGCTTATATAACATGGAAGATGTTTTATTTGGCAAAAAAGATTAAAATCAAAGGGAGTTGCTCATCGTGAATAAAAAGTTTTACGACGTTTGTTTAGTCGGTGCGACTGGTTTAGTCGGTCAAACCTTTTTGAAAGTTTTAGAAGAAGTTGATTTTCCTATCCGACGGTTGAGATTACTTGCCTCCGCTAGAAGTGCCGGTAAAGTGATCATTTTTAAAGATAAAGACTATCATGTTGAAACGCTGACTGCTGATGCGTTTGATGGTTATCAGTTGGCGTTTTTCTCAGCAGGTGGCAGTATTTCAACAGAATATGCACCGATTGCCCGCGATAAAGGCTTAGTCGTCATTGATAATTCGAGTGCGTGGCGAGAACATCCCGAAATCGGTCTTGTCGTACCAGAAGTTAATTTTCCAGATGCCAAGCTAAATAAGCTGATCGCTAATCCAAATTGTTCAACCATTCAATCCGTGCTACCGCTTTCTGCTCTTAAACCTTTCGGTTTAAAAAGCATCTCTTATTCAACTTACCAAGCTGTCAGTGGCAGTGGTGCCTCTGGACAAGCTGATTTGGTGCGAACATTAGCAGGCGAAGCACCGATCTTTTATCCCCATGACATTAGCCAAACATGTATTCCCCAAATTGACGTCTTCTTAGAAAATGATTACACGAAAGAAGAAATGAAAATGGTCAATGAAACACGTAAAATTTTGAATCTGCCTGACTTACCCGTTTCAGCAACTTGTGTCCGTGTCCCAGTCATGAATGGTCATGCAGTCAGCGTCCGTGTGGAATTAGAAAATGCTTTTGAAATATCAGACATTGTCGCTGCATTTGAAGCGCATGAAGGCATCGTCATTGCCAATGATGGTGCTAACCACCTCTACCCGACATCAGTCATGGCTGAAGGCGCTGCGACTGTGTTTGTCGGCCGTATTCGTCGTGATTTATCAGCACCTAATGGCCTGCTTTTTTACTGTGTCGCCGATAACATTCGAAAAGGCGCAGCAACCAATGCTGTTCAAATTGCACTCAAAATGGCAAACGAAGATTTAATTTAAGGGCCGATGGCCCCTTTTCAATAGAAGGAGTTGAAGATACAAACATGTTGGTATGTAAATTCGGTGGGTCATCTTTGTCATCGGAAGACCAGTTTAAAAAAGTTAAAAAAATCGTAGAAAGTAATGGGGATCGTCGCATCATTGTCGTATCAGCACTTGGCAAAAGAGAAGCCACTGATAACAAATTAACTGACCTTTTATATGTCATTCACACGCATGCCAAACATGGAATCAGCTATGAGTCACTTTGGCAAGAAGTCGCCACCCGCTTTATGACGGTCAAAACAGAGCTTAGGTTAACCTTCGATATTGAAGCAGCCCTTTCTCGCATTAAAGCTGACTTAGATCAACACTTATTATCCGTTGATGACTTGGTCAGCCGTGGCGAATATTTAACGGCACATTTGATGAGTGATTATTTGGGGTTTAACTGTGTCGATGCCAAAGATGTCATTATTTTTAATGCCAGTGGTGACGTTGATTTTAAAACAACACAGGCTAAGTTAAAAGCTAAAGTCGGCACCGCACAAGTTGTCATTCCTGGCTTTTACGGTGCTTATCCCAATGGTAAAATTAAATTGTTTGGTCGGGGTGGGAGTGACATTTCAGGCGCCATTGTTGCAGCCAGTTTGAAAGCAACCAAGTATGAAAATTTCACAGATGTCTCCGGCGTTTTGGTCGCTGATCCACGCATTATTACCGATCCGCCTGCCATTTCAGGACTCACTTACGAAGAGTTAAGTGAACTGACTTATATGGGTGCCAATGTGTTGCATGAAGAAAGTGCGCATCCCGTTCGCGACGCTGGCATCCCGATTCACATTAAAAATACCAACGACCCTGATGCACCGGGCACCCTTATTTGCAATGGCACAGAATCCGCTGCAACTGAGTCTAAAGTGGTCGGCATTTCAGGAAAAAAAGACTTTTTATCCTTTACCCTTTACAAAGATCACATGTCAACAGAGCTTGGCTTTTTAGAAAAAGCATTAGAAATTTTTAGTCGTTATCATGTTAATGTTGAACATGTCCCAACTGGCATTGATCATGTCGGCGTCGTGGTGGAAAAAGCATCAGTGGCACACTGTCTTGAAGATTTGGTTGACGTTTTAAAACGCGAACTCATTGCGGATGAGATTGAAATTAAAGATGGCATTGCCCTCATGACCATTGTGGGTCGACAAATCATTGATGACGCCACGTTTTTAAGTCGTGTCTTTGCTGCTTTAGGAACTGCTAGGATCAACATTTCATTTATTGCACAAAGTCCAAAGTTGTTAAATATGATCATTGGTGTCAAAAACGAAGATTATATCACAGCAACACAGGCGTTATATAAGGAGTTGATTAGATGCGTTTATTAACGACCTTTAGAATGGATTTACATCAAATTCCTGAATTGGGATTTGAAGAATTTAAAACACAAGCTTATCTCTTAAATGTCATCAAAGATTTTGATTGTACGATTCATCAAGTGCAAACCGGTTTGATTTTGCATTTTGATCATCAAAAAGAACGCACCATTGCGTTTCGTGCTGATATGGATGCCTTACCGATTCAAGAAGCAACGGGTTTGCCTTTTGCATCCACACATGAAGGTCGCATGCATGCTTGCGGCCATGACGGTCACATGTCGATTTTATTGGGCCTCGCCCATTGGTTAAATGACCATTACACGACCCTTAATCAAAATGTCGTGTTAATTTTCCAACCTTCTGAAGAAAAAGAAGCGGGTGCCAATGTCATTGTTGATTCGGGTATTTTGCAACACCTACAAGTAGAAGCCATCTTCGGCTTACATCTTTGGCCCGGCAAAGAAAAAAGTTCAATTTGGACACGTGCCAATGAATTGATGGCAACGGCTAGTGAAATAGACCTTCACATCACAGGTCGTGCCGCTCATGTTGCCGATAGCGAATTAGGGATTGATGCCTGTCATGTGGCAAGCAAACTTCTCGTCGACGCTTACGAGATGGAAGCCGCATTACCAAAAGACGTGTTTCGTTTATTGAAATTTGGTGAAATGCATGCTGGCACTGTTCGAAATGTCATTTCAGATGATGCGAAACTATATGGCACCCTTCGCTCTTACGACCCCATTATTCATCAACAGTTGAAACAAGGCTTGCTGCAAATCGCAGCTGATCATGATGCGACCTTTGGCACAACAACATCGATGCGCTTTCTAGATGGCTACGATGCAGTCATCAATGACCCTCACTTAGTCAACCTTGTGAAAACGTCGATCCCAACCATTCGGGAACTAAAAAAGCCTGTTTTACAAGCGGAAGACTTTGGCGTCTATCGGAAAGTTTGCCCCATCTTGTTTTTCTTCTTAGGTATCGGTGACACCGCACCGCTTCACAATGAAAAATTCGACTTTGACATGGACGTCCTTGAAGATGGGTTAGCCTTGTTTATCGACATCCTAAAAGCTTATTAAAGCCTATTACCCTTCACCTTTCATCCTACCCTTTCAAATCGCTCCTTACTGACCCGTCGTCAGTTGATAGAAAAAACACGATGAATCAAGTTTTTAAACTTTTTCTTGAATTCTAGGCTAGATTGTGGTAGAATATTTAATTGTTAGTATTTTAGATAATACTTCTTGCTCGCATACCTACAAGGCAGTGAGCCGCTAGACCATAAGGAGGTGTAAAACATGAAAAAGTACGAAGTAATGTACATCGTTCGTCCTGATGTTGAAGAAGCAGCACGTAAAGCGTTAGTCACCTTTACCACTGAAATCTTCACAAAAATGGATTCAAAAGTTTTAGAGGTGAAAGAGATCGGAATGCGTAACTTAGCTTACGAAATCAAAAACTTCACGAAAGGATTCTACGTTTTATTAAATGTCGAAGCCACAAGTGAAGCATGCGATGAATTTGATCGACTTGTTAAAATCAATGAATCAATCATGCGACATATCGTTGTTCGCATTGATGAAGTAAAAGCGCCAGTTATCAAACCAGATACGCGTCCAAAAAGAGAACCAAGATCTGAATAAGCTTCATTAAACCATTTGGAGGTTGACAATCATGATTAATAGAGTCGTATTAGTAGGGCGTTTAACACGTGATCCTGAATTAAGATATACAACCAATAATATTGCAAATCTGCGTTTTACCGTTGCTGTTAATCGTCAATTCTCCAATCAAAACGGTGAACGTCAAGCAGATTTCATTGGTTGTGTCGCTTGGCGTGCACAAGCAGAAAACATGGCGAGATTTTTAAAAAAAGGGGCTTTGATTGGTGTTGATGGACGTATTGAAACAGGAAGCTATCAAGGTCAAGATGGTCAGATGCGTTATACCACTGATGTCATTGCAGATAGCGTGCAATTTTTAGAACCAAAAAGTGCTGCTGGACAAGGGATGCAACCTGGATTTGGTGGCAACGATGGTTTCAATGGCTTCCCTGGCTCTGGCACACCCGTCGGGCAACAACCATCTCAACCCTTTCCTACTGGAAATCAAAACCATGGCATGAACAACCCATCAGCGCAACCCTTCCCAACGCAAACCGGTGGTAACCATGGGACAACACCTGATTTCAATGCTACCATTGACATTTCTGATGATGATTTACCATTCTAAATAAAAAATGCTAAAAGGAGGCTAAACGAAATGGCTCAATATAATCGTGGACGTCGTCGTCGTAAAGTATGTTACTTCACCGTCAATAAAATTGCAGTTGTCGACTATAAAGATGCTGACTTACTGAAAAGATTCATCTCAGATCGCGGTAAAATCTTACCAAGACGTGTGACTGGAACAAGCTCTAAATACCAACGTAAATTAACTGTTGCAATTAAAAGAGCACGCCATATGGCGTTGCTACCATTCTCAGCTGAATAACAAAATAAAACCTGGAGCGCTTGTTGTTGTGCTCCAGGTTTTTTGTGGCACTTTAAGCTCTACTGTTGCCTTAGCCGTTCCTATTTTTTCTCTAACTTTACTGCTTCACTTTTCAATGCTGTATCATAACTTTGCGCCTTTTCTGGGGTAACTTTTATGATACTAGATCATAATCAAAAACTGTGATTTCCTATTTGTGGAATCACAGTTTATCTAGGTTAGTTCCAGATGATTCTTATAGTTAGTCGTGATTTAAATCATCATAATCCTTTTTCAAAATGCTATAAATCACTGAGTCAGATATTCCATGGCTATGACTCCAAGTAGATTCTCTCAACGTTCCTTCATATTTAAATCCGCATTTACTCAAAACTTTTCCTGAATTGGAATTTTCTGGAAGAAAATTAGCTGCGATTCGATTAACCTTAACTTCCTCAAAAAAGAATTTAACAATAGCTGCTAATGCCTCTGATGTAATTCCTTTATTCCACCATTGTTTTCCAATGCAATATCCGATTGCTAATGATTTAACTAAGTCATTTTTTCCAACTACACTAATACTGCCAACGGGTTCATTACTTTCCTCTTTCATAACAATAGCCCATTGATAGTATGCCATATTTTTATATTCGGATATCCAATTCATTAATAGTTGCTTAGTTTCATCAATATTTTCATGAAATTCCCATGAAAGATACTTGGTTACTTCTGGGTTGTTTGCCCAGTTATTGTACATTGAGTTTGCATCATCGGTTGTAAACGGTCGTAATGATAACCTTTTAGTTTCAATCTTCTTTGTTCCTTTATGCTCCACGATGACACCTTCCTCTGAAATCATTAGCCAGCATTGCTAGTAACAATTAGTTTAGGAATTTCATTTTGATAGTTAGTATTATCAGGTATTTCACTTTTTTCAAATGCTTTTCTACGCGCTTTACAAGCACCACATATTCCACATTGAATTATTTGTGCACTTCCACATGAACGAGTTTTTTCTAATTCCACACCCATTTTTTCTCCAAGTAGAATAACGTCTGATTTTGACATTTCAATAAGTGGTGTAAGTATATTAAACGCTCTTCCTGTTTCTATTTCTACTAACTTAGCCAAAGTATCAAAATAATCTCTTGTATTTTCTGGATAAGCGGTTCTATCGTCATCATGAATACCATAATAAATAGTATTTATTCCACGCTGTAAGGCATATGTTATAGCAGTGCTCAAGCCGAATAACGTTCCACCATATTTACCCGCAAAAGTATTTGGATGCATCTCAAGCCATTCTATTGGTCCCCTAAATGGTGTAATTGGTGGAACTGAAAAGTTAAGAAACGAAATTGATGATTCTTCGTTGCTTACTAAATTTGGAACAGACTGTGAGATATCCAACTCCTCTAATTTGACCCCTAACTTTTCCATAAAATATGATGCGGTTTTTTCTTCGATAGCACCGGCTTCTTGATCACTTTTTATTACTAAAGCTGAGAAATCAATATGTTCTATCAATTTTTTAAATTATATATCAAACCTACACCTTTGTCAACAAAAAACACTCGACAAAAATCGACAAACTAACTACAGTACCCACCTATTTTAAACACTCATTTTCAACTATAGTCTTACCTAAACGGACGTAAAACTCTATGTCTAAGTGTTGAGGTACTCTCCCTTTGCCTTGTGTAATTTCTATTCTAGCATCACCTTGTGCTTAGCAGTTAGTAGAGACGAGTACCTCCGCTACGGACTTTCACCGTTTAGAACATAGCCATGTCTGGCACAGAAGTAAAATAGATTCGACCTAAATCGCATCTATTTTACTTTTTAGTTTGCATCTCTTTATAAATCTTCGCTTTTTCTTGATAAATCCTAACACCAGCAATCATAGGGGCTTTATCTGCTTCTGTCAACGCTCTAATCACGCGCGCCGGACTTCCCATTGCGAGTGTGTTAGGTGGGATTTTTTTCCCCGGTGCGACCACACTTCCCGCACCAATTAAAGCACCTTCACCAATTTCAGCCCCATCTAAAATGATCGCACCCATTCCAATCAGTGCACCTTTTCGAACCGTTGCGGCATGGACAATACAAGTGTGTCCAATGGTGACATCATCTTCAATGATGAGGGGCATGTTCGTATTTTGATGCAACACGGAATTGTCTTGAATATTAACGCGGTCTCCGATAATGGTCGGTGCCATGTCACCTCGGATCGCCGTATTGAACCAAATGGAACAGTTTTCTCCAATGGTGACATCACCCGTAATCGTGACATAATCAGCAACAAAAGCCGACTCAGCAATTTGTGGTGACTTTCCTTTAAATGGATAGATCATCAGCATCATTCCTTTATTTTAAAATGTGTTACCCTTTTATGTGACCTCAACTATCGTCAACGACACCTGTAAGTATGAATCCCATTGACGTGATGCCTTTGTAGCTTCCTTAATAAGACGAGATGATCAAGATGTGAAATGGCTTCTCCAACAGCAAACCACCGCTGACCGGGTGGGAAATCAGTCCAATTTGATCGAATGGACCATGTCATTTTGGATGCAATCTCATAACCTGAAATACCGGGTTGTTCCTTCACAAGCTCAAGCACATCTTGCAATCGATCTGCATGATGTCGTTGTAGTGCTTTAACACGCTCATGGAAATTTCCTTCATTGCCTCTATGACCTGTTAACGTCAGCGCCACTTTTAACGTCGATATCCGTTCAAGACTCGTCAAATAATCACCTAAAGCATCTCTTGAATCATGCCACCATGTGATATTGGGTGTAATGTCAAATAGCACATGATCACCAGCAATCAAAATGCGGTGATGCGGTTCGTACAAACAAATGTGACCAGGTGTATGACCAGGCGTTAACATGACTTGCCACTGTAACCCACCACAACGCACCACATCTCCATCATCTAATGCTGTGATCTCAAATACGCCACTTGAAACAAATTTTCGTGCCGGATTCCACAGCCTTGTCTGAGCCATTTCTTCACTTGGATAGCCTTCTTGCTCATACCTGGCTTCAGCGACTTGCCAATACGTATCACCATCTGTCATGATTCGCAAAAAGATCTCTCTGTCAATACGTCCCATGTAAACATCAGATGTCTCCGACATGATTTGTGAAATCAACCCGTTGTGATCAGCATGCAAATGCGTTGCTAAAATATCTGTCTTCGTCATATCAAGACCTAGTATTTCAATCGCATTTCGCATGGTTTCAAGACATTCAGGCATATTAAAGCCTGTATCTACGATCAGGTGACGATCATTTGAAGTCATGATATAGCTGTTTAACGTTTTCAATGGACTGTTAGGTAATGGAATTTCAATCCGATATAAATGAGGTAAGATCGACTGTATCATCAAAAACTCCTTTCAATTAATCATACTGGTAAAATCCACGTCCAACCTTTTTGCCTAGCCATCCCGCTTTGACATACTGCCTTAAAAGGGGTGACGGTCGGTATTTAGAGTCTGAATACCCTTCGTACAACGTTTCCATAATGGCTAAAACGGTATCTAAACCGATAAAATCAGCGAGTTGAAGCGGACCCATGGGATGATTCATCCCGAGCTTCATGACAGTGTCAATGTCTTCCACACTGGCAACGCCTTCGTATACGCAATAAATGGCTTCATTGATCATCATTTGTAACACACGATTTGAAATAAATCCAGGAACATCCCGCACTTCTACAGGTGTTTTATGAAGCACCAATGTCAAATCGTGAATGGCTTGATAGGTTGCATCTGTCGTCGCTAATCCTCTAATAATTTCAACCAATTTCATGATCGGAACTGGATTCATAAAATGCATCCCAATGACTTTCTCAGGTCGTGTGGTACTTGCTGCAATTTCAGTAATGGGTAATGACGACGTGTTTGAAGCAAGGATACAATCAGGCTGACAAATTTGGTCTAAGCGACTGAACACTTGACACTTGATTTCCATGTTTTCGACAATGGCTTCCACAACCAAATCGCAAGTTGCCGCATCTTCTAGGTTAACAGAAGGATGTAAATTTTGCAACGTTTTTTCTTTTTCTTCTTCGGTTATTTTATTCTTCGCAACACTTTTCGTTAGCAAACCTTCGATAAATGCGATCCGATGCTGTACAATTTCTAGCTCCATGTCATTTAAATAAGTTGGGATGCCAGCTGCTGCCATGACTTGTGCAATCCCGCCTCCCATCTGTCCCGCACCAATGACCATCACTTTTTGAATACTCATATTTTCTACTCCTTCCTTATTCCGCTTCAATCCAAATCGCATCTCCTTGTCCCATACCAGAACAAATCGCTGCAACGCCTGACTTCTTCCCGCTGCGTCGTAATTCATTCAACAATGTCATGATGATTCGCGCCCCGGTTGCACCGATCGGATGTCCAACTGCAACAGCGCCACCATTTACATTGACTTTTTGATCTAATGTTTCTGGATCCATGCCTAAAACACCTAATGCACTAATTAACGTGACAGCAGCAAACGCCTCATTAATTTCGATTAAATCAATGTCATCAAGAGAAAGGTTATGTTTTGCCATTAATTTTTTCATGGCAAGTCCAGGAACAGTCGCAATATAACGTGATGCTTGAGAAGCTTGTGCATAATCTTTAACGACCCCTAAAATAGGTGCGCCGAGTTCTGTCGCTTTTTCACGACTCATTAAAACGAAAGCACCCGCACCATCATTTGTACTCGGCGCATTCCCAGCGGTAATGGTACCCGCTTTGATGAAGAGTGGCTTTAACTTTTCAAGGGCTTCCTTCGTTGTCTCTGGTCGTGGTTGCTCATCTTTGATCAAAGTCGTCGTTCCTTTTCGACTGACAATGTCAACTGGAAATCTTTCTTCATCAAAGACACCTTTTTCTTCTCCAGCCTGCCATCTTTGCTGACTACGCAACGCCCATTCATCTTGCATTTCGCGTGTCACTGAAAATTCTGAAGCAACTGATCCACCAATCACTGCCATATGCGCATCATTTTCAGGACACCATAAACCGTCTTTGATCATCGCATCTTCCATGGTGACACCATTCATCCGTGCACCCCAGCGCATGTTTTGCGATAAATAAGGAATGTTGGTCATGCTTTCCATGCCACCTGCGACGATCACATCAGCATCTCCTGCTTTGATGGCTTGAGCTGCCATCGTTACTGCTTTTAATCCTGAAGCACACACTTTATTAATCGTGACAACAGGAACATCATGGGGAATTCCCCCTTTAATAGATGCTTGACGACCTGGAATTTGACCTTGACCTGCGGGTACAACAACACCATAAATGACTTCATCTACTTTCTTGCCTTCGATACCAGCACGTTTTAACGCTTCTTTAATCGCTAAACCACCTAAATCGGATGCGCTAAACGGTTTGAGCCCGCCACCATATTTGCCAATCGGCGTCCGTGCCGCACTGACAATGACTACTTCTTTCATAAGCTTTCCTCCAGTATTTTTGTTATTGATCATGAGGGCGTGTGCGCATTCCCTCACATGAACATGTTAATCATAGATGTGAATTAAGACATCTCAAGTAATTGACGAATGACAGTGTTATATTCAGCAATGGTGTCTTGAATAATTTCAGCTGTCGTTTTTTCACTGTTGACAAGTCCGACAATTTGTCCAGCCATCACCGATCCATGGATCACATCACCTTCTCTTGACGCTTTGTAAGTCGCACCTTTTCCAATCGCCGCATAGTCTTCCACAGGTGCATTTTTTTCATCAAGTGTTGCAAAAGCTTTTGTTAATTCATTTGCAATGCAGCGCACTGCATGATGATGTTTACGACCTGTCACAACACTGTCACCCGAATCAGCTTGAATAAGGGCATCTTTGACATTTTGATGAATGGTACATTCTTGACTCACCATAAAAGCTGTTCCCATTTGAATGCCTTCAGCTCCTAACGCAAATGCTGCAGCCATCCCATGACCAGTTGCAATCCCACCTGCAGCCACAATGGGAACATTAACAGCAGCGACTGCTTGTGGAATGAACGTCATACTGGTCATTTCACCGATGTGTCCACCTGCTTCTTGACCTTCTACGACGATAACAGATGCACCGAGTTCTTCCATTTTAATGGCTTGTTTAACCGTTGCGACAACAGAAAGAAACGCAATACCTGCTTCTTTTAACAACGGAATAAAAGGTTTAGGATTACCAGCTGTTAAGACGACAAAAGGTACCTTTTCTTCAATGGCAACATCAAGAATATCCTTTGCCGTCTGAGAAATAATCGTAATATTCACTGCAAAAGGCTTCGTTGTTGCTCGTTTAACTTTTTTAATTTCCACACGGATGTTTTCTTTTTGAGCATCTGCAGAAGCAAGCACCCCGAAGCCACCTGCTTCAGAGACGGACGCAACCAAAGATGCATCTGACACCCACTGCATGGCACCTTGAATAATGGGATATTTAATCCCTAAAGCTTGACAGACTCTGTTTGTCATCGTTCATTCTCCCATCATAAGTTATTAAGTTGCTTACTTCGCTTTTCCCAATGCCTTTTTCTTTGCTTGAACGAGAATAACCGTTAAAACAATGGCGATCATGCCTGTTATCGCAGAGAAAATGAGGCCGCCGTTATGAGAACCCATGTGATCAAAAATAGAACCTTGTATCGTTGGTCCGGCAAAAGCGGCAATCGTAAAGCCAAAGAAAACGAGGCCGAAAATAGCACCTGTATGCGTAATCCCAAAATTCTCAGCTGTAATCGCTGGGAAGACACCTGCAACACCACCGAATCCTTGACCCACGCCCATCACATAAATAATAAACAATGGGAAGACTGTATTCGGGTTAGTCGTTAATAAAAGTAAGAAACTTGCCACTGAAATGAAAATCATTAAGCCCAATGAAATATTTCTACCGATCTTATCTGAAATTAAACCCCAGATGATTCTTCCGAGTGTATTCGCCGCACCTAAGAACAAGACAGCCATGGATATTTGCCCCGGGGTCGCATCCAAGCGATGTAAAGCAATATTTCCTGCTTGACCGATAATCCCGATGCCACCAGTCAACGAGAAAGCAAAGATAAACAAAAGAATCCAGAATCTTCCTGTTTTTAATGCATCTGTTGCTGTTAAATCTGTTGAAGTTGATGGCGTCGCACCTGCTGCTGGTTTTGGTGGGGTAAAGCCTGCGGGTACATACCCTTCTGGAGGTGGCGAAATAAACAGTGCAGCCACCGGCACGATAATGATAAACGCAATTCCGAAATTAAGAAATGTTTGTTGAATGCCCCAAGCGGCAATGGTCGCACGAAAGATTTCAGCAAACACCACTGCACCACCACCGAAACCACCGACAATAATCCCACCTGCAAGACCACGCTTATCTGGAAACCACTTCAAAGCGGTCGGTACACATGTGCCATATACAAGTCCGATGCCAATCGAACCAATCACACCATAATACACAAACATGGTCCAAGCAGCATCGGTAATAAAACTAGATAAAATCCAACTGGCACCTGCTGCAAGACCACCAACAAATATAATCGGTTGTGGCCCTACTTTCGCAATGATTTTTCCTGAAAGTGTCATCCAAATCGCAATCAAGCCTAACGCAAAGGAAAACGCAAGTCCTGTTTGTGCCGTTGTAAATCCAAATTCATCCCTGAGTGGTACAGACAAAACACCCCATGCATATGCCGAACCCACAATTAAATTAGCTAAAAAGGCAATACCTAATATGACCCATCGATTTTTTATTTTCATTGGTTGTATGTCTCCTCTTTATTTTTTTAGCGATGTTAGAAAGCGACATTGAACCGTTGTTCAAAAGCTGCTTTTAGCTCATCATGAAACTTCGGGTGGGCAATGTTGATGAGTGCACGTGCTCTTTCCTTTAATGTTTTGTGCTTTAAGTTTGCTACACCAAATTCAGTTACAATATAATGCACATCTTGACGACTTGTCGTCACAGCGGCACCATGATCTAAGAAAGGCACAATGCGACTGATGGTATCTCCTTTTGCAGTTGCAGGCATCGCAAGAATGGAACGACCCCCTTTACTAATAGCTGCTGCTCGTACGAAATCAACTTGACCACCGACACCCGAAAACTGTTGCATCCCCATTGTATCTGAAGCGACTTGGCCGAGTAAATCAACTTGAATACAACCGTTAATGCTCACTAAATTATCATTTTGACCGGCAATATAGGGATCATTCGTATACGTCACAGGATACATGAGAACTGACGGATTGTCATCCACAAAATCATAAAGTTTTTGCGTCCCTAATAAGAAAGCAGAAATAATTTTACCAGGGTTAAAATTTTTCTTTGAATTGTTAATCACACCCGCATTCACCAAATCCACCACACCATCAGAAAACATTTCTGTATGAATCCCGAGGTCTTTTCTATCCGTTAAAAATGAGAGCACCGCATCAGGTATTTTTCCATAGCCCAGCTGTAAACAATCACCATCTTGAATCAGACTCGCACAATGTTTTCCAATTGCTGTCTCAAGTTCACCAATCGGTTGAGTGGGTGGCGCTAAAAGTGGTTCTGAATGTTCAACAATTACATCAAGTTCAGAAACATGGATAAAGCTATCACCGTGCGTTCTCGGCATCTGATCGTTGACATGAGCGATCACGAGTTTCGCCTGATCAGCAGCAGACTTGGTGTAATCTACACCAATCCCGTAGCTACAATACCCATGCTTATCTGGCTTGGAAATTTGAATGAATGCCACATCGACAGGCAATTCTCCCGTCCACAACTCAGGCGTTTGGTAAAGGAAACATGGCGTGTAGTCACCGATGCCCTCATTGACAAGTTTTCTTGAAGGGTTATGAACAAATAAAGAATTTGTATGAAAATGAGATGCGAGCTCATGTTTCAAATAATCTGTTTTAATAATGGGCAAAATATTGACAATTTCCACATTTTGGTAAGCTGCATGATTGTTGATCAAAGCTTCATTTAATGTCGCTGATACACCAGCACCAATCCCCATCACAACTCGATCCCCTGATTTAATACGCTTGACTGCTTCATCTGCGGTCGTTAATTTCTCTTGATACACGTCTTTCCAATTCATGACTTTCAATCCCTTCGTGGTTTATTATTTTTCCTCAAAACGCTAACATAAAACGCATGAGATAAAGGTGATTATTCACCTTTATACGCATACTTTTCTTTGTTGTTAAAAGCACGTAAACCTGCTTTAGCATCCGTTGTTTCAAAAAGCTTGGAAAACGCATGTGCTTCAATTTCCAATCCTTTTTCAAGGGTTGTTTCAATGCCAGCATACATGGCTTTCTTAAGTGCACCAACTGCAATCGGTGCATTTCTCCCCATTTTATTCGCGAGTTTCACAGCAACTTCCATGAGCTCAGCTTGCGGATAGACCGCATTGACCAAGCCAATGTCAGCCGCGCGGGCTGCATCAATCCGATGACCACTAAACATGAGTTCGCTCGCATGACCAACACCG
>JGI24700J35501_10930919_pt1 | contig 45989 bp, 39 predicted proteins | sample TergutTh196P1_FD_35501 | JGI IMG/M metagenome (IMG submission 35501)
GATGGCAATCGGAATGTTTATTCTCGCATTGCTGACATACATCGATAAAATCAAAAGAAAGTAACGTCTTAACTTTGGCAGGTTAACGTTACTTTCACTGTAATTATATAACTTTGCTACCGTCTTAATCGGTATCTGTGAGAGCCAATTGTTGTTTCCGCAACAGTTGGCTCGCTTTTTATTATATGACAATTATATCATGATCATACGCGTTTGTAAATATTCAAATGCCAAGTTTTTTAAACTTTTTTGACACTTGAATTTTTACAAAACAAATGTATCTGCCTATACCACGCTTAGAAAATTCTGATTTTTAATTTATACTCACTGTCACTTCAGCAGGTATCCAGCCAGTTATTTCCTCTTCATTAGTTGCGATGAACCAAGCATAAGCAATTTCTTTCACCTCAAGAATATCATCAACTTTTTGAACTAACTCAGTAGGATTATAATCTCGTGTTAATTTTCCATCACTCACATAATGTTTCGGAATATAAGTCGCATAACCATTTATTTCACAACCCCACCAGTTTAAGAAATGAGTACAGATTTCTTTATCAATTTTTTTAACCTCAGTTCCTTTTAGAAATGTTGGAAATTTACCTTCTCCAAGATGATTAGCAATAACTTTTACTTTCATCATTTACCGCCTTTCTTTTCATTGATAATTTTTGTCATAGTTGAACTATTTTAATTCCTTGTACCACGCCAAACGCCAATCAATAATTTTAAATCCTTTTCTCGCTTTCAGATAAATTCGTCCGATATTAGGGAGTTTCATTTTTTTAGCAGTTCATAAACCCATTTTTTCAAAAAATTTCATTAGTAACACAAAACCGATAATAATGAATGGCATCGCAATCAAATTAGATACACCGATCACATCATCAAGCCCAATGTTCCCCAAATTACCCCATGTTAGGACAGTGCGTTGTAAAAAGTCAAAGCTACGACTAAACAACATCCCACCGACTAACATACCGCCAATGGCAAAGATGGCATGAAATCTTCCTTCTCCCAATGCACCCATGGAAGTTCCGGGACATAAACCGGTTAAAGCCCAACCGACGCCAAATAAAGCAGCACCGATGAGAATGGCACCCACATTCATCGGGCGATGTGCTAAATTTAAAACATTAAAATGACTTAACACAACAATGCCGACCATTCCCACTGAAATAGACGTGAGCATAAATTTTAAGACAGACATATCCTTTAATAAAAGCATGCCAACTTGTTTTTCAAAGCGGATAAGTCCGCCCCTTTGGATGATGAAACCAAAAACAATACCTGTTGCCAATCCAAGCATTTGTTCGATACTCATGCTTTGACACCTCTCTTCTTATACATGATTTGTGCAATGAGCGCACCAAAAACGAAAAAGATAAACAACGCCATGAAACCACTTACCGATAACTGCATGAAACCACTAATGCCATGACCACTCGGACAACCGCCGGCTAGTCTGGCACCATACATCGCAAATATGCCACCGATGAAGGCAAAAAGACCACGTTTAGCGACAGAGTTACCATATCGTTCTTTCCATATCGGGGGAATAAATTCAATTTTAAAGGTTTTATTTGAAAGAGATGAAATCAATGCGCCAATCGTAATCCCAATAACCAGCATAAATTGCCAATCAACACGTAGTCCGATTTGGCTGTAATAGGTTGATTCATAAACAGTTTCGCCTAAAAAAAGTCGTTCAATCAATGCTGCGGCCCGAACAAACGTTGTTGACGTACCAAGAAAGTTGGTTCTTCCTAATAAATAAGTCGTAGCCAGTGTTGATAAAATAGCTAATACACCAAGTGCCGCTCCTAACAGATAAATATTTTTATTTGTTTTCATTTGTTAATACCTCCTAAAATCAAATAGGTTAAAATAAAGCACGAATTAATTGAATGACCGCTTCATTTTCCACCCGATAAATCATTTCTACACCAACCCTTTGCGTTGCCACAATTTTAGCCTGCTTTAATTTCGCTAAATGTTGGGAGATGGTTGGTTGTGGTTGTTTTAGGCACTGTTGCATCGCGCTCACATTGCATCCGCCTTTTTCAATTAATCCTCTTACGATGCACAGGCGAGTCGGATGGCCTAAAATTTTTAATAATTGCGCTTCTTCTTCAAAATCGTCACTCGTATAAGCAAATTCATTCATTTGACTTCTTCCTTTCAATAAACGATACCGTAAGGCCAGTTGCTCATCGCGCCCATGTCGTAAACATGGGTATAACCTAAATTCGTTAATAGACGTATCGCCTGAGAACTTCTAAATCCTGTTTGACAGTAAAGCACAATCAACGTATCTTTCGCAGGAAATTGCGCAACGATTAATGTTTCTATTTGATTAAGGGGCAAGTTTAACGCCCCTTCAATATGTCCACTTGTAAATTCTGAAGGACTTCTGACATCAATCAATGCGGCACCTTCTTCAACCACTAAAACTTCTGCCCTTTCCTCCGAAACATGTTGCCCGCCAATTGGAACAAAACGGGATACAAAAACGCCTGAAATAATTAAAATAACTAAAATCATTTGCCAATGTTGCTTCACATCTTGCATCGTACTAACACTCCTTAAACTATGATATTCATATATTACAATAATTGAATATCATTGTCAAGCTTTTTCTCAATTGACATTGGCCTTAACGCTGGCAATGATCAATTTAAGCTTGCTCCAAAGCGAACTTATACGCTTGTACGAGTTGAGCTGATATGTTTGCTTCTAGATCAATACGACTGGGGTGCTTTTAACTGTTTCAGAAAATTAAAGCACCTTTTGGCTCGCTTGGCATAGGATATAGCGTGACATCTTGTCACACAAACATATTTAAAACGAAAAGGAGTTAAAAATATGTTGAAAAAAGTAGTCTTTACCACAGTTATTCTAGCCTCATTGATAGGGGGGATTTTCGCATTATCAGCACCCGTTCAAGCTGAGGATGTGGATCTGTCGACCATTGATACGGCGCTTGATGAAAAAGCATGGGTTGAATTTTTCGAAGAACATGACGTGTTAGATGAAAAAGCATGGGTTGAATTTTTCGCAGAATATGACGACGTGTTAAGTGTCGAAGCCACCGAGCACCTCATGGCTACGCCACGAGCGGTCGTTATGATTTCAACACCTGCGCAATTTGCTGATTTTTTAAATGGTAATCTCGGAAATGATGGGGACACCGTTATTTTAACAGCCAACATTAATATGGCAAACCATTCACCGCTTCTAGGTAGAACTTATTTTGATGGCGTAATCATCGGCCTTTTTGGCAATACCATTAGCAATTTGACCATTGAAGGTCCTGGGCTCATCCACGAGTCAGAGAATCTTTCTTTCTTAAACTTAACCTTTACGAACTTACAAGTTAATAACTCACAAGATCCTGATTATTTACCAACAGGTGGATTAGTGGGTACGATGCCTGAGGCATCAGGTTATATTTTATTTGATTCCATCACCATTGATGCAGCGTCTTCTGTCATCGGTCGCACCGCTACTGGTGGTTTTGTGGGAACTGTATCAAGTTCAGCTTATTGGGATTGGAGTACTGGCACATGGGTTGGAAATACGTATGAATTTCACATCATCAACAGTACCAATCAAGCAGATGTACGATCACTTGAAGGACATGCAGGCGGTTTTGTTGCTGACATATGGAATGCGCTCTCTGTTACATTGCAAAACGTTGTCAATGAAGGCACCATTGTCGGTTACTTTGAAGCAGGCGGAATTGCGGCGTCTCTCCAGACTATGTGGTGGTTGGGTGATGAGCGTTTAAGCTTGTTTCAAGTTGACAACCACGGCGATGTAACCAGCAATTACAGTATGGCCGCAGGGATTGCTGCCATGGGAGCAGCTAGGCTATCGTTAGAATTTGTCACGAACACGGGCACCATTGTCGGTCGAGAGGATGCAAGTGGCATTGGCCAAATCAGTGGCGGTGAGGTTGACATGTTTGACATCCTTAACACGGGAGATGTATCAGGTGACATGTCAGCAGCTGGTGGTGTTTCAAGCTGGCTTCATGGAGATACCCTGTTGATGGTTAGCGTGATTAACGAAGGTGTGATTACCACTTCTGCTGATGGATGGTATGGCAACAGTATGGTCGGGGGCATTGCTGGTTATTTAGAGGCATCGACTTTCACTGGCATTGAGCTTGAAAACCATGGCACTATTATCGCAGGTCGACTGCGCGAATATGGTCATGAAGGCGCAGGCGGTCTCATTGGTTATGTGGGTTGGGCGATGAATTTTTCACTCACTAACGCTTTAAATACTGGATCGGTGACAGCTTATGGCGAAGCCGGCGGTTTGATTGGTTTGCTTGAAGGGGTTCATAATGGCTTAGTGATGAGCAGTCTCAATACAGGCGCTGTTTCTAGCCATTACGAAAATGCTGGGGGCATTGTCGGTGTCATAAGATGGAATACGACCGTGACCATTCAGGATACGATCAATAGCGGTAATGTGACGGCTTACAACGGTGCTGGGGGCATTGCTGGTGCTATTTTAGGTACTGATCTGGTGAGAATGAGACGTTGTACGAATTCAGGCGCGATCTCTTCACAGAACAACCTTTCAGGTCCATTTTATGGGGATACTGATGGCTACTCGACGATTAGTATTATTTAACACCTAACAGACAAACGTATTACTTCCATAACGATCTCCAATCTGCTCGGTTTTTACCCACAGGTTGGAGGTTTTTTTCGCTTATAGGTAAAATGCGACGAAAATTGATGCGTTTTCTTATCTGACTCATCAAAAAAGCATGCATCAAAACGACTGTCAACCTTGATGACTGATCAACGCCGTCTATGATACACCACTTTCATCCTATTTTCTAGTGCGAAGCAGCAGCAGTCTACTTGTCTAATGCAATGGACATCACCACATCTGCAGCATTTCCTTGAAACGATGCCCGACCCCCTACTGCTTCAAATCCAAGTAGTTCAAATAAGGTGCCAACTTCTTGACTAGGTATTTGAGCCGTCAGTTTTTTGATGCCTTTTTCATAGGCCTTTTTATAAAGCTCAAAAAACATCTCGACGATGATGTCAACGCCTGCAACACGAGCATCGTAAAGCAAATAACGAATCATCCCCAAATCGTCATGTGATTCATAAGACACCATCCCTACGACTTCAAGTCCGTCTTTGATCAAGACCGAGCGTTTGATGATTTCCATTTCTGGCTGACGATGCGCCTGAACTTTTCTAATGAAATGGATAACGCTTGCTTCATCAGGTTGTGTATAGCCTTCAACTTTTAACATATAGAAAAATCCCCCTTGATCAATGCTATGCTCAAAGGAGCCTTTTTATACCAACCCTTAATAAATCAAGTGACCCAGTAGCCAACTTACTAACAGAAAGTAAATGGTTAATCCTGTAATATCTTTAATCGACGTGATCAAAGGTCCTGTTCCAGTTGCTTGATCAAGTTTTAGCTTAATGAGGACATACGGAATAACAAAGCCTAAAAAGGCAGCCAGTGTCATCGTCATCATTAAAGAAAGGGCTAAGGCAATGCTCAGACCCATGATCCCATGAAGCATGTAAGCAATGACGCCTGTTACTGTTCCTGCGATGGCGCCTAAACTTAAACCAACACCTACTTCTTTCACAATATGCTTCCAAATACTGGTTGTTTTAATATGCCCCAAAAGCAAGCCACGGGTAAAAATGGTTGACGATTGTGTCCCAATGGTCCCACCCATATCCATAATCACAGGAATAAAGACGGCAACAATGGCAACGGATTCTAATGTTTCTTCAAATGTCCCAATCACGCCTGCAGCTAAAAAGCCTGCGGCCAAGGTGATGACTAAAAAAGGCAATCTGGCTTTCCAAATTTTCAAATAGCTTCCTTCAATTAGAGTCGCACTTCTGGTCGTTTCACTGCTGGTTACATCTCCTCCGACAAGTCCTGCACCTGCTAAAATGTCCTCTGTTGCTTCGTCTTGCAAAATATCCATGGCATCATCAAAGGTAATCATCCCCACAAGGCGGTCTTCTTTATCCACAATCGGGACCGCTAGTAAGTTAAGGGTGTGTAACGACGTTGCCACTTCTTCTTGGTCAGTACCTGTATGGAAACTGGCCACATTTGAATCCATGATGTCAACAATTTGGTCTTGTTCATCCGCAATGAATAAATCACGCAATGAAATAACACCTTCAAGTTTTCTACTTTCATCGGTGACAAATAACGTGTAAATCGTTTCTTTTTCTTTGGCGATTTTTTTCAACTTTTCCAAAGCTTGACTTGCAGTCCACTCTTTACTCAGACGCACATATTCAGGCGTCATTAAACGACCTGCTGTTTCCGGTTCAAAGCCCATTAATAAGTTGACATCTTCACGGTCTTCTTTATTTAAAGATCCCAACATTCTTTTGGCAACACCAGCTGGTAATTCATCAAGTAGTTTAACACGATCATCAGGTGCCAGCTCTTTAAAAACGTCGATGGCATCTTTTTCTGTTAACACTTTAATTAACATTTGTTGATCATGCAAGTCCAATCCTTCAAAGACTTCAAGTGCTAAGTCTTTGTTCAACAGTCGATAAGAAAGGGCTATTTCTTCATTTGACATTTCATCCATGATGTTGATAATGTCGAGTGCATTCGCCTCATTTAAAACCTTTTTTAAGCCATTTACTTCTTTTGCTTTGAGGTGAGTCAAAACAGCTTCTTTGAAATTGATCATCTTCAGTTACCTCCGATTTTTTAGTCTGCTTCTTATTGCTCATTTGATGGCATCCCCGCCTGGAAGGTTCATCCATGTTGACCCACCTCTCTTTCTTTTTTGATGTGACTTAAACATGAGCTAAACTTGAAAAAAGACAACTCAAAAGGGAGTTGTCTTTCACACACCTTTATCTCTTTACACGCATAAAAAGATAAATCAACGTCCTCCTCGTCTGAGTTTAAGCACTAGAAGACGTAATTTCTTACAAAATAGCTACCTTATCCAAAGCCTTAATCCGACCTCAGCTGTTCTACCCATTGGCATCTCTCGATATTTTTGGGCAGTAGCCTGTGTTCTCCTAGGAGCCGCACCTAACAAGTTATTCAATTTTCAAATCTTTACCGTCAGCTAATATATCACAAATCGGGAATAATTGCAATAAGAAAACGTTTTTTATAAAAAATTAATGACTTGCTATTCCACATGCTTAGGCTCATCTCATGTGATGACATCATCGATTGCAGATTTTTAGTGTTCATGTGTCGCTCATGCGTTCACCGTTCTGATCATCATTTTTTCTTTATCTTCTTCAGTCCCTTCCAACCAATCGGTTAGGATGCAAGCATCACCGATATTTGCAAATTTCATGAAGCTGACTTCACCAAATTTACTGGCATCTGCTAACACAAAGGCTTCTTTTGATAAGTCAATGGCCAATTTCTTAATGGCGGCTTCTTCTGGATCAAGCGTTGTAAAATGATACGCTTGATCGACGCCGTTGGTACCAACAAAACATTTATCAAAGCGATAATGACGTAACATGTTCAGTGTCTCAATTCCGACTAATGCCTTCGTTTCTGGTTTAATCTGACCCCCCAATAGCACACAAGGGATCTCTTTTTTAATTAGCATTTCTACGTGAGAGATACCATTTGTCACCACTGTGATGTCGCTTTGTGTCATATACTTAATCATCTCAAAGACAGTTGTCCCTGAGTCAAGATAGATACGATCTCCATCATCAATGAGGAGGGCAGCAGCTTTTGCAATGGCATCTTTTTGATCATGGTTTTTGACCGTTTTATCCAGATCGTTTTTTTCAAAAATTTTGCTTTTAATCGACACTGCGCCGCCATGAACACGTCGTAAATAATTCAGTTTCTCTAGCGCTACTAAATCTCTTCGAATGGTAGATTCTGACGTTTCGAGCGCAACAACTAGTTCTGAAATTTTCACCACGCCTTCACGCTCAATTTTTGTCATAATGAGTTGATGCCTTTTTTCTGTCATCATAAAATCACCCCGTTTTTATTCCAAAATCTTTTCACATTCGAAACATTGATTAAAAGGAAAAGAAGTCAAAACTAGTTTTCCCGAACTTCTTCTTTTTTACACCGTTTAAAAACAGAGGCAGCTCATGATGACGTTTAAACGTTTTCTTTTTTGTCATCAACATCTCCGGCAACTGCGACTAAAAGAACGAGACTTCTGAATGGTTTATTGCAGCTAAGAAATGGCTATTCGTCAAAAATCTGTTTTAACACAGAAGCAATATGACATTTTATGATTGTCTTTTTCAGTCTCATCCATCTGTTCGACAAGATCACGTGGCTCATTTTTTAAAATTTGTACTTGCAATCTACAACGTTTACTGTTATACTAGTGAAAACGCCTCATAAGGAAAGCATTGTCTTTTAAAATGGGTTGATCATGCATTTTAAAGAGATGTTGCAACAAATGAAGGCATGAGATAGGAGTGAATCAACATGAAAGAGAAATCAACCATTTTTACTTCGTTTGTCATCTTGGTGCTAGCCCTGGCTTGGGTGAGCCATGCAGCGGCTAACACCTCAGCAAATGAGCCCGTGTTTACAGATGCCCATGACATCGTCAATTCCATCATCGCTGGCTGGAACCTTGGCAATACATTGGATGCGCATCCTCATGGCTTTACAGAAGGGACTGTTTCACCCGAAGATTGGACACCTGATATACAAGAAACGTTTTGGGGAAATCCCATTACAACACGAGAAAACATCTTAGCCATTCGCGATGCTGGTTTTAATGCCATTCGCATTCCAATTACCTTTTACACGATGATTGATGATGATTTCAACATTCGTCCAGAGTGGATGTCTCGCATCGTTGAAGTGGTGGATGACGCTTATGAAGCCGGTATGGTTGTCATCATCAACACACATCATGACGAAAGATGGATTGGTTTAGGGCTCACAGATGAAGAAGGGAACCTCGTTCCACAATATGCCAATGACCCGCATCGTGCCACCCTGGTTACCGTGGATGATTCGATTTCATTCATCACAGCCATTTGGACACAGCTTTCTGAAACATTTGCTCATTATGGACAGCGTTTGATTTTTGAAGGGTTAAATGAACCGCGTACGATCCATAGCCCTGGTGAATGGGGTGGAGGAACTGCAGTAGAGCGTGAAAACCTTAATCTTTTAAACCAATTATTTGTAGACACAGTAAGGGAACATGGTGATGGCTATAACAGCAACCGTTTCTTAATGGTACCAACTTACGCAGCTGCAGTGGGTGTTGCCGCTTTTGATGGTTGGGTCATGCCAACTGATCCAGCTGGTCCGGATCACATCATCGTCTCGTTACACGCTTATACACCTTGGCGTTTTGCCCTTGATGCCAGTACAGATGAATTTTATGAGTGGAGCATCTTTGGAACAGGTGACCAAGATGGGCCAGATCCTATCCGTTGGGCACTCAACCTTTCTCGAGATACTTTTCCTGATTACCCCATTATTATCGGTGAAATGGCTGCTTTAAATCGAGATAACCTTGACAGTCGTGTTGCTTGGCTCACGTATTACAACACCCTTGCAAATGAATTAGAGATGCGTATTTTCTGGTGGGATAACGGTCAGTTTGATATTCAACAAGTGAATGGGCCAGATCAATTTGCTATTTTCGACCGTCGGACCAACACATTCCCCTTTCCAGAATTGGTGTACGTCATGACAGGTTATTTACCGACGCAACCAGGTCCAGTATTTCCAAGTCTGCCACCGATCCCACCACTTCCAAGCATTCCTGCACTTCCATCTCTTCCAGGTGTTCCACCCATTCCACCACTTCCTGGGCTTCCGCCGATGCCAACCCTTCCAAGGTTTAATTGATTCAACCAAAGCGATGCGTCATCCATCAGGCAAATCCATCTATGCCTGATGGATTTTTTATTGAATAAAAAAAAGCGTCCTAACAAAACATCTGTTAGTGACACTTCTCAAGATTATCCTTCAAGTACTTTAATTAATGTAGCTAGATAACAAATGAGCAAAAAGCTCCCCCCTACTCATTCGTTTTTTTACTAAGTCTTTATTAATCTTGTCGTAAGGACTCTCATTAATTAAGTGATTAGTACTTGAACGAGACGTTAATCAAAACCAGCTTCATGCCACAACCCAACCTAAATTGAGTCAACACGGATAACATGCTGATGTTGATTACCGCCTAGTGTGTTTAAGGTTTATTTTTGTTTTACTTTTAATTTACCATCCTAATCTAAGGACACGTACGTATCGTGCTTGTCTACCATATACCCAAGGATCTTGATGTGTTTCAATTAACAAATCAACAACATTTCCGACAACGACGCCACCGCGATCAAGGACAACAGCGATGCCGTGACCTTCTATTTCTAAAACACTTCCAAATGGAAATTGTGATCCCGCTGCAACAATTCTAATTGTTCCAAAGGTGCTGTCATTGAAGAAAATGGATGTAGATGCATCATGTCCAGAGGCTGTTCGTCCACTACAACCCTCACAAAGCATGTTATAAAACGTTAAGCTTGACGTAAAAGAATCAAGTGGACTCACATCTGGTAATGAAGCTGGCGCTGCTGCTGGCGTAGGCGTAGTTGATGCACGTGCTGGTGTTGCAACCACTGGCGGTGGAGTCGGCTCCGGTTCAGGTTCCGGCTCAGCTGTTCCAATGGCAACGACGCGTTGCATCCCTTCATCCAAAATATTCGTTCCAACTTCACCTGTTGAATAGTAATCACCATTTTTAAACGTTGTCATCATGACATGTTCAACAATTTTAGGCGATCCTTCAACTTGAACTTGACGATTCCCAACGAGTAAATCATCAGTATAAATATATGACACCTCAAAATCAATATATTCATAAACAGTTTTTGTTTCAAATGCTAAGCGCGTTATCATGATTTCTGTACCATCTATAACGCTTGGATTTGTAAGTTTAAATTGATTCTCACCGTTAAGTGTGTAGAGGGTTTTGATGATTGCCAGTTCATCATCATCCCCAACTTCGATCTCATGTGTGCGCAACACATGATCGATTGTAGGTTCGGTCGTCATGACGTGGAATCTGGTACCACCATCATTAATAATGACCGAGCTTGCTCGGAAAATTTCAACACTTTTTCCATCATAGACAACTGCGTCTTTTTCCACGCTCAACTCATCAAAATGACCGAACCTAACTTCGCTATCTACCAATGCCTCACCAATCGTTTGGGCATCAGTTGAAAATACGATTAGCTCATTCCCATCTATGATGGTCACTTCTTTGCTGTTTTCGTAGGTCAAGTTAGACTGCATTATCGAGAAGATACTCATCAGCACGACACCGATTGATGTCGAATATGCTATTATACCTCGTTTCTTTTGCATGTGGCTGTTATAATTGTTAATGACTAAGCAACAGTAGCTCGTCCAATTATAACAGTTCACCTCCTTCTTTTCTTTCCGATAAACACAAGGAGTAATCTCATACGAAGTAACTCGTATTATCTAGACAGAGCTTACGACTTGTATACAATAGCACATTATTGAAACAAAGTCAAATTTTTACCCCCTTTTAATGAAGATTCAGCCCTATTTTTAACAACTAAAGCTTGTCAAAAATGAAAATCAAGCAAAATAGAGGTTTAATTCGGAGAAAACAAATGATAGTGGACGTCTGTTTGGTTGAGGTAAACACCACCAGGTGCAGGGGTCAGATTTGCATGGTAAAATAACTCTGAAACCGTTACAAGTTGAAATCCACGTTCGACGAGTGCTGGTACAACCAATTCCATCGCTTGAACCGTTTCAAAATGGATGTCATGTAAGACGACAATGGCACCATCATAAGCCGTATTCATAATATGCTGATACGTCGAATACGCATTCCTTGTTCGCCAATCCTCAGGATCAATGGACCAGTGGATAAGAGAAAACCCAAGGTCTCTAGACACATCAACAACCGTTTGATTAATCGCACCAAAAGGTGGCCGATACATCATCGGAGCAGGTCCAATAACTGCTTCAATCGCAGCATGAGTTGAGACCAATTGATCTTCAATTTGACTCGCAGATAGCCAAGATAAATCACTGTGATCCCAAGAATGACCGACAATTTCAAAACCTGAATCCGATAAACGTTCCATCACATCACGACCTGATTCCACCAATCGACCGATCACAAAAAATGTCGCAAGTCCATCATGGCGTTCAAACACTTCACGAATCTGATCTGTGTGAATCCCAGGGCCGTCATCAAAAGTTAACGCAATCATCGGTCTTGATGGATCAAGTGGCCGAACAGCTGTTGTGTCAGCTTCATCTTCAATAAAAGGCAAGTCTTCCATCACTTCATGATCCGCTTCGATGCCCGGCGTTTCCTCTATCTGATCAACCGCCAAGACGTCGTCAATTTTAACAACATGCTTACTGTTTCGTAAGTTTACGTGTATCTCTTGCTCATTGAGCATGGAAACATGCTGCGCTCTAGCTGCTTCCTTCGCTTCTAATAATTGGACACTCACTTCTACCACTAATTCATAACTATCCGCTGCAAGGGTCGCATTATAAGCGACCAAAAATGTTCCAAAAGCAACGAGAGGTATCAATCTTTTCCACATCTCACATCACCGACTCCTTCTGTTTTTATCATCCGCTACATGCCTACTTCTGAATACCTAGTGTAGCACAACATAAATAATAGCCCATATTGGCGTGTATCATTTTCAAATACAAGGATAGGAGGACGACTCGTACCAAGGTCGGTACGCTAGGACGAGTTAACGCAGTAGTTGGAAATGAGACGCATGAATAGGGGTGGTTATTTATGTTGTGCTGCACTAGATCCTTTTTAAATAACTACCCTCCATGGTAACAGAAAAACCGACATAAGTAAAGTCCCACGGTAACAGAAAAACTGACATAAATAGTAAGCGAGAAAGCAGACGATATGAAAAAAGCCATATCATAATCAGTGAATTTAATCACCGTGATTATCATATGACTTTAAATTTTTCTAACAAAAGTTTGTATGGCAAGCTCATGTAAAAAATGACTTCGACAGCTATTTTTGCCTTATTTCACTTCAATAATTTTCATGACGTTCGTATTACCTTCACCAATTGGCAATCCTGCCGTAATAACAGCAATGTCTCCCGAAACAAGTCCAGCGACTTCTGCAGCAACTTTCTCAGCTTGTGCAACCACTTCATCACCGTTGGCAACATCTTCAACGATGACTGGATGAACACCCCAATTTAATGATAATGCCGCAGCTGCTTTTTCACATGGTGTTGCTGCAATAATAGGAACTGATGGACGGTGCTTAGAAATCGTACGTGCCGTTGACCCAGACTTTGTCGCTGCAACAACTACTTTCGCATCTAAATCTGCCACTGAATCTGTCACTGACAAAGCCACTGCACTTGCAACATTACGTTCTGATCCAGACAGCGCACGCGCAGTCATTTCATCAAAGTCAATTTCAATTTCAGTACGACGTGCAATACGCGCCATTGTTTCAACAGCTTCAAGCGGATACTTACCTGCTGCTGATTCACCTGATAACATGACAGCATCTGTTCCATCAAGGACAGCATTCGCCACATCTGAAACTTCTGCACGCGTTGGACGTGGATTTTCTTGCATGGACTCTAACATTTGTGTCGCAGTAATAACCACTTTCCCTGCTGCATTACACTTGGCAATGATTTCTTTTTGAATCATCGGTACTTCTTCCGCTGGCACTTCAACACCCATGTCACCGCGGGCAACCATGACACCGTCAGATGCTTCGATGATTTCATCTAAATTGTCTACACCTTCTTGGTTTTCAATTTTTGAAATGATTTGCGTATGGGTATTTCCTTGTTCTGCAAAAATGCTTCGAATGGCTTCAACATCTTCTGCACGACGAACAAATGATGCCGCAACGAAATCAACTTGTTGCTCACAACCAAAGACAATATCCGCGCGATCTTTTTCATCTAAAAACGCCATGTTTAATTTCACACTTGGCACATTGATCCCACGACGATCTTTTACATAAGCATCATTTTTAACCGTACAACTAATCTCGCCAGCTGATAAGTCAATGTCAGTAATGGTTAGTTCAACATTGCCATCATCAACTAAAATGGTGCCACCAATTTCAATGTCATTAATTAAGCCTGGGTAGTTAACAGAGAATTTTTCTTTCGTTCCTAACACTTCAGCCATCGATACAGCAACTGTCTGACCCGCTTCTAAATTAACACCACCGTTTTCAAATAAATGAGTGCGGATTTCTGGTCCTCTCGTATCTAATAAAATCCCGACATGCGTCCCTTTTTCAGCATTAATTTCACGAATGGTTGCAAAACGTGCACCTTGTTCAGCATGATCACCGTGTGAGAAATTACAACGAATCACATTCATCCCTGCATCGACTAATTTCCCCATCATTTCTTTTGATTCAGACTTCGGTCCGATTGTACATACCATTTTCGTGTTTTTAAATACTTTACTCATTTTTTCTTCCTCACTTTAACTTTTATCTATGTGATTGATCTCGTATCATTATGAGAGTTTTCTTGTCAGCTGATACACCGATTCATCGAACTCACGCGACATTTCAAGGGCAGTTTTAATGTCAAAATGACGCAATCGATTTTCAACAATACCGACACAACGCCCGCCAAGTCCTTCTTGCAACAGTTCGACTGCATACGTCCCCATTCGACTAGCCAGCACCCGATCCATGGCTGAAGGCGCACCACCACGTTGAATATGACCAAGGATCGTTGCACGCGTCTCAATTTCTGTTCTGACTTGGATTTCTTTAGCCAACGCATGGGCATCTGTAACCAATTCAGCCAAGATAATCAAGTAATGTTTTTTTTCATGTGCTTTCGCTTCTTCAATTTGAGCGATGATGCGTTCAAAATTAAATGGTTTTTCAGAAATAATCACATCTTCTGCACCGCTGGCAATACTGGCATACATGGACAAATCCCCACAGTGACGTCCCATCATCTCTACGACATTGCAGCGCGCGTGTGAAGCTGATGTATCTCGAATTTTATCAATGGCTTCAACAGCGGTATTTAAAGCAGTATCAAATCCAATGGTTAAATCCGTACTGACAATATCATTGTCGATGGTCCCGGGTAATGCAATACAATTGGTTCCCATCTCCGTTAATTTCAAAGCACCCATATAAGAGCCATCACCACCAATGACGACGACGGCTTCAATGCCATGCTTTTTCAAATTAGCAATACCTAGCTTGCGAACTTCTGGATCTTTAAATTCAGGCAATCTCGCTGAGCCTAAAAACGTTCCACCACGGTCAATCATGCTTCCCACATCTTTATGGGCCAGTTTTCGAATGTCATCATTGACTAATCCAGCATAACCGTTGTAGATGCCGTAAACCTCAATCTCAGAGGACAGTGCTGCTCTCACGACTGCTCGAATCGCGGCATTCATACCCGGTGCATCACCACCACTAGTAAGGACGCCAATTTTCTTAACCATCAAATCCACCTCACGATTATTGATTTGCTAAATGTCTTCCAACGTCTCATTATACCAGCATTTATCCCACGAGGAAAGAGAAAAAGTAAAGAAAGCGTCTTTCCTTTTTTATTTATTTTGATGAAACATGAAAAACATCATTTGAATCTTGGCTGATTTCATGATACAATTAAAAGCGAAAGGCGCTCACTTAGGCAAGACAAGTATCGCTACCTTTTAATATGACCCAACTCACTTAAATCAATCAGGAGGATTCAAAAATGTTGAAACAAATTACGCAGCAAGTCGTATTACAGCATCAAGAAGTGATCGAATATGCCATCAAAAACGACTTTCTTGAAGTACGCTTCTTAAATATAGGTGGCGCTATAACTAAAATAGCCCTTGCAGAAGATGATTATAAACAAAACCTGGTGCTTAACTATCAAAACCTAGAAAGCTATTTAAACAATGACTGCTTTTTAAATGTACTCATCGGGCGCACGTCAAATCGGATTACAAAAGGTCAATTGATGTTAGATGGGCAAAACCTTCAAGTTGACATTAACAGCGCACCTCATAATCTCCATGGCGGTGCTGATAACTTGACCCATGCAACATTCATCGTCTCAGAAACAGCTGAAGGCTACGCCTTGCAAACGACTTTGCCGCATCAACCACATGGTTTCCCGGGAAATTTAACAGTGACTGTCTATTATGAATTGGTCGATCACCATTTACGAATCAGATACGAAGCCGTGACAGATGAGACAACCATTGTCAATTTAACCCAACATGCCTATTTTAACCTCTCAGGCAACTTAAAACGAACCATTTACGACCATGAACTGACCATCCAAGCCGCACAAGTCGCTAAAGTCGATGACACATCTGGCTTTACCGAGCAGTTCATTCCCGTTGTTGACACCCGATTTGACTTTAACCAACCCAGATTTATTGATCCGACAGGACGACCCACGCATCCCTTATTTGACCTTACCCGCGGTTACGATCACCTTTTCTTGCTCGACCCTCAAGCGACACATGCAGTTGTTTTTAAAGATCCCCATTCTGGCCGAACATTGAAAATCAAAACGTCAGAACCAGCCATGCAATTTTATGCAGCCAATCATGTTAACCCATCACTCCTTTTTGAAAAGGGTCGTCAAGGAGAACCTCATCTCGGTGCTTGCTTCGAAACCCACAAAGTCCCTTTTGATTACGACTCACAACGGTTACAACCAGGTGATACTTATCGTCAAGAGACCACATTTGAATTTAAGGTTGAAAAGTCATGAATTGACATAACAAAACCCGAAACACGCAAATGCTGACGAAGCGTTTGAATCGTTCGGATTTTTCTGATTGAAAATCGGTTAGTAAGCCGCTTTCCATGCACTTTCAATGATCGCTTCAATACTTGGGTATTGCGGAATCCAATTCAGTGTTTCTGTTGCGAGCAAACTCGATGCAATCAATTTGGCAGGATCTCCTTGTCGCCGATCCGATACATGTGTTAAAATTTCACGCCCTGTTACCTTTTGCGCCGCTTCAATCACTTGACGCACACTAAACCCTTCACCATTTCCTAAATTAAACGTCATACTTTTACCACCATCAATGAGGTAATTCATGGCTTTCACATGAGCCACTGCCAAATCCATGACATGAATATAATCACGAATACAGGTACCATCTGGTGTTGCGTAATCATCACCAAAAATATAAATCTGCTTGCGCACACCTGCTGCAACTTCTAAAACAAGGGGAATCAAATGGGTTTCGGGATCATGTTTTTCATAAATGCGACCTGATGAATGTGCACCTGCCACATTAAAATACCTGAACGCCACATGACGCATCCCATACGCCTGTCCATGCCATGCAATCATTTGTTCCATGGCAAGCTTTGTTTGACCATATGGATTGGTTGGATGCGTTGGCATCTCTTCTGTAATCAAAGGAACATTCACATCCCCGTATGTGGCTGCTGTTGATGAAAACACCAGCTGTTTCACCCCACATTCAGCCATGGCAGCAAGCATGACATTTGTTGCTGAAACGTTGTTCTCGTAATATTTAAATGGCTGTGACATGCTTTCACCAACAAGGCTATAAGCGGCAAAATGAATCAAGCCATCGACTTTTTCTTTTCGTAAAATATCAACCATCAACGGATAATCCCCGATATTCCCATAATAAAACTTGGCATCAGGATGCACATCTTGCTTATGTCCGGTCACTAAATTATCAACCACAACCACATCATGTCCTTGTTCAATGAGCAAATAAACGGTATGTGAGCCAATGTAACCCGCACCTCCAGTGACCAATACTTTCATTTATAAAACCTCCATCAATCGCAAAACACCTTCAAGTCCTGCTTCATCTCATTTACAACCCCCACAACAAGCCCATCGATCAGCAAATTCCAAATAAAAAGGCTGCAAAACAAGTCGCACCAACAAAAACAGAGGTTTTGCAGATGCCTCATTAACCCAAGAAAAACGAAGCCCTAAAACTCACCCCATTTCGCAGTGATTTTTTGGCATTAGCGGTTCTGAGCGATCACTCAGGTTCGGTAATGTCAAAAAATCGCAATCGTAAACGGTCGTGCAGCTGTTACAGGTGGACCAAGGCTAAAAATAACCTTAAGTTAATGACATTGGGTTTTGCAGATGCCTCATTATAGCACGAATGCTCACAATTTGGAAAGAGGAAGCATCACTTTTTCCGAAAATAAGTCGGCATGAATCGTAACGACGCTGATGATTTCTTTCTTTTTTTACTCGGTAAAGCTGTTAAAGTCGCGTCATCCGTGCTATACTTATACTCGAAACTTTAAACATAATAGGTGATAACACAATGAAAAGATACATCAATAAATCAACGAAGCTTGATCATGTGAGTTATGATGTCCGTGGTCCTGTTTTAGATGAAGCGCAACGTTTGCAAGCAAAGGGTGTTCGCATTTTAAAATTAAATACAGGAAACCCTGCTGAATTTGGGTTTGAAGCACCTAATGAAATCACCCGTGATTTGATCATGAACGTTAAACATTCTGAAGGCTATTCTGATGCCAAGGGTATTTTTTCTGCTCGAAAAGCCATCATGCAATACTGTCAACTAAAAGGGTTCCCAAATGTGGACATCCCTGATATTTACACAGGAAATGGCGTCAGTGAACTCATTAAAATGTGTATGCAAAGCTTAATCAACATCGGTGACGAGATTTTACTACCCATGCCTGATTATCCATTATGGACAGCTGAAATTACACTAGCTGGCGGCAAAGCCGTTCACTATCTCTGTGATGAACAATCAGAATGGTATCCAGATATGAAAGATATTAAAGGCAAAATAACGCCTAAAACGAAAGCCATCGTGATCATCAACCCCAACAACCCCACAGGGACGCTTTATCCAAAAGAAGTGCTCGAAGACATCGTCCAAATCGCAAGGGAACACCAGTTAATCATTTTTAGTGACGAAATTTATGACCGTTTAATCTTTGATGACGCCCAACACATTCCCATTGCAACATTAGCACCTGATTTATTTGTTGTCACCTTAAACGGCTTATCTAAATCACATTTGGTTGCCGGTTTTCGCATTGGTTGGGCCGTTTTATCTGGTGAAAAAAAATACGTAAAAGGCTATATCGAAGGCTTAAACATGCTCGCCAGTATGCGCTTATGCTCCAACGTTTTGGCTCAACAAATCGTTCAGACTGCGCTTGGCGGCTACCAATCTGTTCAAAAACTCTTAAAGCCAGGTGGTCGCATTTATGAGCAACGGGAGTTTATTTATCAAGCCATTTCTGACATCCCTGGACTTTCTGCTGTCAAACCTAAAGCAGCCTTTTACCTGTTTCCCAAAATCGACGTTGCCAAATTCAATATACTCGATGATGAAAAATTTATTCTTGACTTTTTGCATCAACACAAAATCTTACTGGTTCATGGTCGTGGATTTAATTGGCATTCACCTGACCATTTCCGACTTGTCTATCTGCCTTGCATCGATGATTTACAACTAACAGCCGATGGTTTGAAAACATTTTTGGCGACTTACAAACAACGGTGATCAACTTGAAAAAAGGACTGATCAAAGCCATTAGATGGTACCAAACAAACATCTCAGCCCACACACCGCCTGCTTGTCGCCATTTCCCAACATGCTCAAATTATGCCATCGAAGCTTTAGAGACGCATGGTTGGTTTTTTGGTACCCTTCTAACAATTAAACGCATTTTAACATGTAATCCGTTCTTTAAAGCGCGCATTGATTTAGTCCCTGAAAAAACACGTCAAGCAAAAAAGCACCCCAAATAAACAATTCCCCATGCATGAACCAGACTTGCATCATAGTCTATGAGTAAAAGGGGGGCTTTTCATGGAAGTTAAATTTAAAGTCGGTGACATCGTCGCACGAAAGTCGTATGCCTTAGACACCATGTTTAAAATTGAAAAACTTGAGCACGACATCGCCCAGCTAAAAGGGGTATTTTTTCGCTTCAATGCCGACAGTCCCATCACAGATTTAGCATTGGTTTCTCCTCATGATGTCCGTGCAGCAGAAGTCGAGGAAAAAGAAAAAATCGAAAATATCAAACCACCTGAATCACTGGCTGGTATGCGACAGTTGCGAAAAGAAAGTGATTTTTATATCAGTGGTCGTATTTTACATGTCGATGGCGATGATGAGTATTTAGAACGGAGTGCCAAGTTATACGAGCATGCCAATGTTTACGCCACGACTATTTTTGTAAAAGAGCCTTTGATGGCAGAAAAAGTCCCTGAATTGGTGAAACAGTTGCGACCGAATATTGTGGTGATTACAGGTCATGATGCTGTTGAAGATCAAGCATTAATCGATCAACTCGAAGGCTATCGAAGTTCAAAATTCTTCGTCGCGACCGTCAATGAATTGCGAAAATTAGAACCATCGCTTGATTATTTGATTATTATTGCAGGTGCTTGTCAATCTCATTTTGAGGCTTTGATCGGTTCAGGCGCCAATTTCGCATCAAGCCCGAAGCGTATTAACATTCACGCGTTAGATCCTGCCATCGTCGCAGCTTCTATTGCTTTAACCCCCTATGAGGATGAAGTTGATTTAAAAGAAGCACTTGAAAAAACAGTGACAAAAATTGCGGGTATCGGTGGCTTGCAAACAAAAGGCACATTGCGCTATGGGTTAAAAAGTTGATGACCGAAAGCCTTGTCTAAACTTGCAAATTTTTGAATTATATCATAATTCCATTACAAAAGCAATACTGAATTTCATCTTTTTTTCAAAATTTTTTAAAACGTCTTGAAAAAAGAATGGATATGCGCTATAATAGTCTTTGTCTTTAAGATTCTGATTCACAAGAGTCTTTGATGAGAGGACGTGTAATTTTGGCAAAGAGTATTTTAGATATTCGAAATGAATTAAATAATCACATAGGAAAGCCTGTCAAGCTAGTTGCATATGAAAGCCGAAATCGTATGACCAAAAAAGCTGGCACTTTATCAAGCATCTACCCTTCTGTCTTTGTTGTTGAAATCGGAGAAGATCAAGATTCTGTTGATCGGGTTTCATATAACTATATTGATATTTTAACTGGTTCCGTTGAATTAGAATTTGAATAACTAAATACATGAGCATGATTGTTCAAATTCAAGTAAAAAAGTGAACTTAAACGGTTCACTTTTTTTATGGGTTGATAGACAAAGCGTGTCGCATTGACTACTTTTTACCTGATGTCCATTTCTCTTCTTCCATACTCAATGATGAGCTGAAGACTTTGTAAAAAGATGATCCACATCACAGCTTCTATCACGAAAAGGTTCTGAACAGCTGGAACGAAGAAGATCAACATAAACCAAATGGTTGTAATGAGGGTCGCCTTATATTTTTTTTGCGTATCTTTACTGGGATCCGCAATTTTTTCCATTTGTTTGCTTCTCACCGGTGTTCCAATAAACGTCACAACAATGGAGAACAGCGCGACGATGCCAATGGTGAGTTGATTAAAAGGAATCAGTGGTAGCACAAAGAAGGCCAAAACAAAGCCTAGTAAGGTCCACGCAAAGCATCCCCATACCGTTGAAGAATGAAAACCACCTGCCGTGGGCCTAATGGTTATAAGCGCAAACAACGTTGCAAAAAAATGCCACTGATAGCCCAATGCAATAAAAAGAAGTAGCAAATAAAGCGTCTTTTCAATTTCCCAAAGAATCGCTTGTAGTGAATAACGCATCATATCGACATCATCTTCATCATAATCAGTTTCGACCCGGATGTAATTCAAAATTCGTACAATAAAAAAATTAGCTATTGGCATTTTTTCGACCACCTTTATCATGAGCATAAAACCTTAATATAGATAATATACCAAATTCAATATCTTTAGTCAAGCTTAACTTCGTTCTAACTCAAGAATTATTTGAAATTCAAGTCTTTTTTACAAATATCATCGTATTGCCTGTTTTTTTTTACGCCTTAATGTGATAAAATGAAAGCAACCAGAAAAGCGAAACACATGCTCTGTTGAAAGCTTGACCAGTTGGTCGACACATTGAAGCAACATGAGGATGAGATAAAGGAGGCTCTTACGTTATGATCAGAGTTAAAGCACCTGCTAAAATAAATCTTTCACTTGCCATTATTGGTAAGCAAGCACATTTTCATGAAGTAGAAATGGTGATGACAACCATTGATTTAGCTGATTACATCACCCTTTCAAAAATACCACAGGCAAAAGGCCAAATTGTATTAGAAGCAGATGCCCCTGGAATGGCACTTGGCAAAGGGAATCTCGTCTACCGAGCCGCTGAACTTTTCATGGCACGCTACCGCATCACAGATGGTGTGACCCTGCAAATCGAAAAAAACATTCCCATCGCAGGCGGGCTTGCAGGCGGCAGTTCAGATGCCGCTGCCACGTTCAAAGGATTAAGAACATTATTTAACGTTGATTGCACTGACAAAGCGCTTTGTGAACTGGGTGCTAAAATTGGATCTGACATTCCTTTTTGCATCATCGGTGGAACGGCGTTAGCAACAGGACGCGGTGAAATCATTACACCGATCAAATCTCCACCGCTTTGTTGGGTCATTATTGTTAATCCCCGTATGTCTGCTTCGACCCGTGATATTTACAAAGCCTTCAATTTTGCCGAAGCTGATGACATTCATACAAATTTAATCCTTGATGCCATTGAAAACGAAAATTTTGATGACATTTGTATGCACTTGGCTAATCATCTTGAACCTGTCACAGCCCATTTTTTTCCTGTCATTCATGAAATTAAAGAAGCCTTACACACACATGGTGCAAGCGGTGTCCGAATGAGCGGCAGCGGACCTACCGTGTTTGCTCTCGTTTACACAGAAAAAAAGGCCAAACAGCTTTACCGACAAATGAAACATCTCTTTCCTAAATATATTGTTCACATGGCGAGATTGTTGGTTTAATAACAGTCACACTCAAAATGACTCCCTGTCAAACCGACAGGGAGCTCTTTATTTAAACATGCTTAGGCGAAAACATAAAACTGATCACAAAAAAGCAGAGGAAACATTATGAGCCATCATCTATCTCAGACTTTAACTTTTGCCAATACGTTTGGAATCCTTGCTCAATTTTATTCATACCGGCTTCATAATAGATACGCGCTTTTAAGGCATCAGGCAAATATTGTTGTTTGACATAATTCAATTCTTCATCATGCGGGTATTGATAATCAATACCTCGTCCCAATTTTTTGGCACCGTTATAATGCGCATCTTTTAAATAAAGCGGGATTTCCCCCACATCACCTTTTTTAAGGTCATCAAGGGCTCGATTGATGGCCACATAGGTACTGTTAGATTTAGGCGCAAGTGCAAGAAGAACCGTCGCTTGTGCAAGCGGTAAATTCGCTTCTGGGAAACCCAGTTGAACCGCTGAATCCACACATGCTTTTGTCATCACCACTGCTTGTGGATAAGCCAATCCGACATCCTCTGATGCCACAGCGAGTAGTCGTCTACAAATAGAGGTTAAATCACCTGCATGAATCAAACGTGCCAAATAATGAATGGCTGCATCTGCATCACTTCCACGCAACGACTTGTGAAAAGCACTCAATGTATCATAATGGACATCTCCAAATTTATCATATGAAAAGCCTGCCGTTTGGGTGCATGCTTTTGCGATTGCTTTTGTCAGTCTAAAAGCGGCTTGTTTCATATTTGGATACATGGCAATTTCTAAAAAGTTCAACGCTTTTCTTAAATCTCCATTTGCTAAATGGGCCAAATAAATCAACGCATCTGCTTCATAAGTTGCCTGACTTGCCATCAATTCTTCATTAACAAATGCAAAAGCACGCACAAGTCCCCTTTCAATATCAGCTGGTGTGAGTGATTTAAATTCTAAAATGGTCGACCGACTTAAAATCGCACCAAAAATGGTGAAATAAGGATTTTCTGTCGTACTGGCAATTAACGTGATGTCACCATTTTCAATGTACTTGAGTACTGTTTGCTGTTGTTTTTTATTAAAATTTTGAATTTCATCTAAGTATAGCAAAATGCCATTGGCAGCTTCAAGGGTTGGAATATGATCAATCACCTCTTTAATGTCTGACGTTTTCGCAACTGTCGCATTAAGTTTGAAGATTTTTTTGTTTGACGTTTTTGCAATGATATTCGCAATTGTTGTCTTGCCTGTTCCAGAAGGACCATAAAAAATCATATTTGGAAGATGTCCCACATCAAGTAACTTTTTTAATAGGCTGCCTTCTGCAATTAAATGTTGTTGTCCGACCACTTCATCAAGCGTCTGTGGTCGCACCAAGTCCGCTAACGGTTTCAATCAATGTGCCTCCTTATCTAAACATCATCGCATTCATGCGATGTTTTTCTTTGTCGTGAAAAAGCAATCATTCCAAAGAACGACTGCTTTAATTTGCCTTTTATTTTTATCGACGGTTGATACGGTCAATGTGATCAAGCATCATGCCAGTTCCAACAGCCACACAGTGTAACGGATTATCTGCAACAAAAACGGGTACATTTAGTTCTTCAGCAAATAAACGATCTAAACCGTGTAAAAGTGCACCGCCACCTGTCAAGACAATCCCTTTATCCATGATATCAGCTGCTAGTTCAGGCGGTGTCTGTTCTAAAACATTTTTTGTCGCATGTAAAATGATGCGCACAGATTCACGCAACGCTTCTTCAATCTCTGTCGATGTAATGGTCACTGTTTTTGGCAACCCAGAAACCAAGTCACGTCCACGTACTTGCAAAGATTCCTCTTCTTTATCTTTCAAATAAACAGTTGCGACGCCAAACTTAATGTCTTCAGCAGTACGCTCTCCAATCAACAGCTTATAGCTGGTTTTTAAATAATCGACAACGTCTTGATCAAATCGATTTCCAGCGACTTTAATGGAGGATGACGTTACAATGTCGCCCAATGATAAAACGGCAATGTCTGTCGTTCCACCACCAATATCAATGACCATATTTCCAGATGGCTTAGAGATGTCCATCCCTGCACCAAGTGCGGCAATTTTGGGCTCTTCTTCAATAATGACTTCTCGTGCACCCGTTTTTTCGGCTGCTTCACGAATGGCTTTTTTCTCAACTTCTGTAATGTTACTTGGACAACAAATAAGAATGGATGGCTTTGTCAGTGGTCCTTTTATTTTGACGGTGCTAATAAAGCTCTTTAACATCAATTCAGTCGCTTCAATATCAGCAATGACACCATCACGCATGGGCTTAATGACTTGAATCTTTCCAGGTGTACGACCGATCATTTGCCTGGCTTCTTCGCCTGCTGCAATCACTTTACCTGTTTGAGAATTTTTTGCTACTACAGAAGGCTCTTCTAAAACAATCCCTTTCCCCTTTTCATAAATCAGAACGTTGGCAGTCCCTAAATCAATTCCTATATCTTTTGAAAAAAGCACATTAATTCCTCCAAATCAAAACTCTCTTAAACCTATTATGAACCATTTTTTTCCCTACCTTACATTCTATCACATTTAAATTGATTAATCCACTACCTTTTTTCATTTTTCTCTCAAAATGCACAAAAGAAAAATGGATTTCGTCCACATCTGACAAAATCCATTTCATATGGGCAAAATAAACAGCATTAGAAATTAACCCATCTTCTAGGGTCGACACCATTATTCCAAGAAAATCCACCTGGGTGAACTTCAAAATGCAGATGAGGTCCTGTTACGAATCCTGTTGCCCCCTTCGTTCCAATTTGCTGTCCTTGGCTCACCACATCTCCAGCGGAGACCGGCGGACGATAGCGTAAGTGGCCATATAATGTATCCACACGTTGACCATTGATGTTGTGAGAAATCACCACATGCCAACCCATCCCACTTCCATATGTCGCGATCGTGACCGTTCCAGAAGCTGCTGCTAAAATCGGCGCACTCGGTCGACTAAAAATCTCCACGTCAATCCCCGCATGGTGCCCACCCCAGCGTGGCCCAAATTCAGATGTGACCGTGGCCCCTGGTAGTGGATGCGCCATGCCGCTAGAACTTGGGATGGCTGCTTGTGCAGAAGAACCACCACTGTTACCACCCGTTGAGGCCGCATTATTTGATGGTACACTTTGTGTCACAACTGGGGGTGGGGGTGTCCGACTCAAAATTTCTTCTGCGGCTTCAATCGCAGCTAATCGCTCTTGTTCATTGATACGATTTGACCCGAGATAATCCATTTTCGCACGCATGTCATTTTCAAGTGCAATCAAAGCTGTTTGCGCTTCTTCTAACCGCGCTTCTTCTACTCTCAGTTCAGCTCGATTCGCTTCAAGATCGGCTCGATTCGTTTGCAACACTTCCGATTGCGCTTCAAGCGTGGCTAATAGTTCATCTTGAAACGCTATTAATGCCGTGAGTTCATTCATGTTCGCTGCATCTTCAGTTGCAATTTGACTAAACATTCTCGCAGTACGAATGAAATCCATTAAGCTTTCGGCTTCACTTAACAATGTCAAAATCGTATTTCGATTGTTCACCCGCTGTGTAATGCGCATGCGCTGAGCAACTTGGTCAACCAAAATTTCAATGCGTGCTTCTGTTTCTTCCAATATTTCTAAATTGTCGTAAATTTCTTCTGCTAATGCTGAAATTTCAAGAGATAATCCTAAAATATCACCTTCTAATTGACCAATGACCGCTCTTAATTCTGATGTTTCACGTCTTAGCTCTGTAATATCTGCTTGAATCGCTGCGATTTCTTCGCCTAATGCTGCTTCTTCTTCAATGATATCTGCAATGTTATCTCGTGTTTCACGAGACATTTCACGACATTGCGGCAATGTCTGACAAGGTGCAGCATAAGCTATTGTTAACGTTCCAACCTGAAGCGTCGCTGCCTTCATCGTCACGATCAACAATAAACTTAGTCCAATTTTTTTAAACATGGTTAAGACTCCTTTTTGATGCTTTTATTAAGCAAAGTTGTAAACATTATACAACAAACTCATTCAAATTTCAACCCATGGATGATAAGAAAAAATGGATTTTGCTTAAATAACCAAAATCCATTTTCTTGCGCTGTAAAAATACGACATTTAAAAATTAATCCAGTCTCGTGGATTCACACCTCGGCCGCCGCCCCAGCTAATGCCACCAGGATGAACTTCAAAGTGCAAGTGAGGTCCCGATGACATCCCTGTACTCCCTTTCGTTCCAACCACTTGACCTTGAGCAACAACTGTCCCAACAGGAACCGGTGCAGCATAGCGTAAATGCGCATATAAGGTGTCGACACGTTGACCATTGATGTGATGAGAAATAATCACATAATAACCAAATCCAGCTTCCCAAGCATTGGTGATGACAGTTCCAGAGGCCGCAGCCAAAATAGGCGCACTCGGATTTCCAATCACAACTAAGTCAATCCCACGATGTGTGCCACCTCTCGTTCCAAACTCGTCTGATACACGAGATCCAGGCATTGGATGAGCCAACCCACTCGCATTCGGTGTCTGTGGCATACCAGGTAATGCATTTGATGTCGTGTTGGTGGTCACCGGTGGTGGGGGTGTTCGTCTCAAAATTTCTTCTGCTTCTTCTAAAGCAGCTAATAGTGCTTCTTCATCATGTCGATCTTCATGAAGTCGATACAGTTTATCTTGCATCTGGGCTTCACGCTCACTCAATTCAATGCGAAGTTGCTCTAAGTAAAGTTGCTCTGCTTCTAAGTTTGCTCTTCGCATTTCAAAATGAGTTCGACTCATTTGCAACCGCTCTGTTTGTTCATCAAGCTCAATTAATAATTGTTCTTGGGCCGCAATGAGTTCATTCAATTCATTCATACGCGCCGCATCTTCTGCCGCCAATTGACTAAACGTTCGCGCGCGACGAATAAAATCCATTAAATTTTCTGCTTCGCTTAAAAAAGCAAGCATTGAATTTCGATTATTAACACGTTGTGTGATTCTCATGCGTTGTGCGACTTCATCAATCAAAACCGCAATACGTTCTTCTGTTTCTTCCAACAGGGCTAAATTCTCATAAATTTCTTCTGCTAAATCTGCCATGTCTTGCGTTAAAAACATAATGGCAGACTCTAAAACACTGACCTCGGCTTCTAATTCAGAAACCTGACCTCTTAATGCCGTAATTTCAATTTGAATTTCTGCGATATCTTCCCCTAGTTCTTCTGCTTCTTCTAGCAGCTGCGCAATCGTGTCTTGCACTGCTTGTTGGCGTTCACGACATTCTGGGATTGAATTACAGGTCATTGATGTTGCATACACGATTCTTTGGGTTCCGACATGAAATGCTGTTGTAGCAAGTATAGTAAAAGCTAATAAGACGCTTATTCCTACCTTTTTAAACATAGTTATACTCCTTTTTTAATGCTTTTTTAAAATTCATGAAAAAGCAAAGTTATGAACATTGTATAACAAATCAGCAAATTTTTCAACTCAAAAAAGTTTCTTTTTTTCAATCCAGCACTACGCAACAGCTTTCATCAATGTTGATACCAATCGATGAAAGCCTAGTGAAATCCGATCATTTCGGAAACTCACGATCCCTTGTATGACCAAAACTGTATTTAATAAATTTTTATATTCGGGGGTGTACTCACGTGCGAAAATAGTCACATCAATTTGTCCTATTTCATCAGTTAACTCTAAAAATGCCATCAAATTCCCATTCTTGTCACGAATTTCTCTCATGCGACTGACGAAGCCGATGCAACTCACTTGTCTGCGTTGATGTCCTTGTTGCATTTCAGAAGGCCTGACCCAACCCTTCTCTTCAATTAAATCATCAAATAAGCGAATGGGATGTGTTTGTAAATAAAAACCCAATAATTCATGCTCTCTTTCCATTAATTCTAAATGCGTGCGTTCAGCTGTTTCAGCTTCTTCCATTTCAAACGTCGTCCCAAACAAACCACCATCATAGGTTAAAAATGACAAAATGCGGTTGACATTATGATGTAAAGTCGCTCTGCTGTATCCAAACGCATCACACGCACCGACATCAATGAGTCCACGATAGAGCTTCTCTCCTAAAAATTGACGCGTTCTCATGATCAAGTCAAAAAACGTGATGAACGTGCCTTTACGACGCGCTAAAACAAGTTTATTGGCCAATTCTAAACCGATATGTTTAACGGACAAAAAACCTAAGCGAATTTTACCATCTTTTACTTGATAACGCGTTAAACTCTCATTAACACTCGGTGGCAACACATCAATCCCAAGACTTCTTGCTTCTTTGATGGCTGCTGCTGTTCCTTTCCCACTTCCCATCTGTGTCACCAAGACAGATGTCATAAAATAATGGGGATAATTGGCTTTCAAATACGCCATTTGATAAGAAATAATCGCATAACTCGCTGCATGAGAACGGTTAAAACCGTAGTTAGCAAATCTTAAAATCAAATCAAAAATCTTTTTTGCAACCTGTTGCTCATAACCAGCTTGAACCGCACGTTGGACAAATTTACTACTTTCTTCTTCTAAAACATGACCGTCTTTCTTAGAAATCGCACGCCGTAAAATATCAGCTTCTCCTAACGAATAGCCTGCCACAAGACTGGCAATTTGCATGATCTGTTCTTGATAAACGATGATACCGTATGTTTTTTCTAAAATAGGTTGCAACATGGGGTCGTCATATATGATATGCTCACGTCCGTGTTTGCGTGCAGCAAACACGGGAATGTTGGCCATAGGTCCTGGTCTAAATAAAGCCAAAACGGAAATAATATCTTCAAGGGCACTCGGAAGCACCTGCCTGAGCGCAGCTCGCATGCCACTTGATTCCAACTGAAAGATCCCAGTCGTATTTGCACTTGAAATCAAGTCATAAGTGGCTTGGTTCTCAAAAGATATTTTTCCAATCTCAAAAGAGGGGTCCACTTCTGATTGAACGCAAGTCGAAATTTCTTTAATCATGGTTAAATTTCTCAAGCCAAGAAAATCCATCTTCAAAAGTCCAATGGCTTCTAAATCAACCGCTTCATACTGAGACAGGTAAACATCATTGGATCCTTTACTAATGGCTGTAAAATTTCGTAAATCAGCAGGGGAAATAATCACGCCTGCTGCATGCGTCGACATATGTCTCGGTAAGCCTTCAATCCGCATGGCTTTCATATAAATGGTACGCTGCGTCGGATGCGCCTCTAAATAACGCTGCAAAGCGCCATTTTCTTTCAAATTCTTTGCCAAAGATGAACCTGGCGTTAATTGCTTTGCCACTGCATTAATTTGTGCTGTTTCTAAACCATGGATTCTTGCCGTGTCACGCCATGAAGCACGCATGCCAAATGTTCCAAAAGTACCAATTTGACAAACCATAAAAGCCCCATACTTCTTTTTCACATAATGGATGACTTCATCGCGTCGATCATCTTGAAAATCAATATCAATGTCAGGTAACCCTAAACGCTCAGGATTTAAAAACCGCTCAAACAAAAGCTCATACGCAATGGGATCTACTTCCGTAATACCCAAGACATAAGAGACCATTGAACCTGCTGCTGAACCACGACCTGGTCCGACTAAAATCCCATTCTGCTTCGCATGTTTAATAAAATCCCAAACGATTAAGAAATAATCTGCAAACCCCATCGACCCAATGACACTTAACTCATAGGCCAATCGCTGTCCATGTAAGTTAGAAAAATCCTTGCCGTAACGACGTTTTCCGCCACGCAAACAAAGCGCTGCTAAATAATCAATGGCTGTATCGCCTGAAGCAACGTCGAATTTAGGTAGCAGGGGACGTCCTAAATCTAAATGCACGTGACACAGCTTTGCAATTTGATGCGTATTTTCCATTGCCAGCTTTAGAAAATGATCTTTTTCTCCCATTCGCCTCGCCACAGGTGCACTTAAAAAATAATCGTTTTCACCGATGTTAACACGGTCTATTTTCACATTCTCTTTAATGGCACAGAGCACTTTTAAAATCGGGATATCCGCTTCACTTAACATGCGAACCTCATTCAAAAAGACAAAAGGTAACTTCAAATGCACGCATGTTTTTGCTTTTTCTAAAGCTGCTTCATTGGGAATGCTCAAGTAAACATGCTCGGTTGCCGCGACAAGAAAATCCACTTCTCCATGGATGTCTAGCACATTCACACACACGACGAGATGATCAAGATGTGGCCAAATATCATCAACTTTAACGACACCAGTAAGAGACGCATCAGAAGTTAGCTTTAATAACACCCGATAACCTGTTTGATTCCGTGCGAAAAACGTCCATTTGCCAACTGTTTCATCCATTTGAACAGTTAAACTGACGCCGATTACGGGTCGAATTTTCGCTTTTTTACATGCAGTAAAAAACTTAACAGCGCTGTGCATACTGCCATCTTCTACAAGAGACACTGTGTCAAGCTTTCTTTCTTGTGCATATTCAATTAAAGCAGGAATTTCAATGGTACTGCCTAACATTGAATAGCACGATCTCACATTTAAGTTAATAAACGACATCTGCATCACCTACTTGATTCTTTTCTTCGACGCAACATTCCCTGTATGAACAGCCCATCACCGAAAGGAAGGCACAGCCCGTCGTCGTCATGGGAGACATCTAACACAGCTTATTCTTCACCAAAATATTGACACACTAAATCTAATTCAGTAATTAAATCAGTTGCCACTTCCCATTTTTTAAGCATGGCACCTGATGCTTTCGGATGTCCGCCACCATCATAACGCTCTGCGATTTGATTGATAATGGGCCCCTCTGAACGAATATTGGCCCTAATTTGATCTTTGTCTTGTTCAAAAAAGCAAACCCGCACAAGGACACCTTCAATATTAGCCAACACATCGACGAGGAGACTTCTCGTTCCTGTGGTTAAACCAAATTCTTTTTGTATTTCTTTTGACATTTTAAAATAAGCGACACCATGTTCAGTTACTTCAAAATGATTCAAGACATACGCTTGTGCTTTTAAGACATTCATGGGCTTTTTATATAGATTTCGATTTAATTCATTGACATCAATGCCAAGTGTTAATAAATACTTAGCAGCTTCAAACGTTTGAGGTGTCACTGTGTCGTATAAAAAACGACCTGTGTCCGAAACGATCCCTGCATAGAGCAACGTTGCGACTTCCAAGCTGATCTTCCAACCGTAGCCAAGGGCTAAATGTGTCACCATCTCACATACTGAAGCAGCCCCTTTGTCAACGAAGTTCAAGTGACCGTATTGATCTTCACTCGGATGATGATCAATTTTAATCAGATGTGCCCCTTTATTAAAGTTTTTATTGTCAATACGCGATGAATTCGCCGTGTCCATCACGATCACAAGTGCGCCTTCATAAAAAGCATCTCCAGCTTGGTCCATTCTGCCTAGCCATTCAAGATTTTTCTCTTGATAGCCCACAACACGAACATCTTTCCCATTCAGATTATCCTCAATTAATTTTTTAAACCCCAATGTCGACCCTAAAGCATCAGGATCCGGACTGATGTGTCGATGAATGACAATCTTATCATAGGCTTTTATTTTTTCTAAAATTTGTTCTTGTACGTTCACAAAAATTCCTCTTTCTCACAAAAATATACACAAATAATGCCGTCTAAGTCAAAGACAGGGTCATCAACATGTCGCAGTAACCCTTCATGACCCTTTCGCATCATTTGAATCATCCTTTAATTATAGCACATCCTAAAAGAAATTGCGCTAAAAGTTGCATTTTTCTCAAAAAAATTATATAATGGTACTCATTCACATGCGCATTTTACTCCAACTTTAGCGCCTAAATGACAATAGAAGGATTGATTAGATAATGAAAATGTTAAATTGTCCCGAATGTGGCTTAACGATTACAGACACACAAGAAGCTTGTCCCAAATGTCGTACTAAAATCGAAGACATTAAAGGCAACGCGATCAAGCGAAGCTCAAAGAAAAAAAATCCTAAGAAAACAGCTAGTAACAAAATCAAAGAAGAAATGATCGAAGCGGTCATCCGTGCCGAAGCTGCCCATGCTTCGGGAGAAAACAATGAACCAACACCTCAAGAAAAGATCATTGCTGCAGTGGTTGAAGCTGAAGCTTTAGCCGCTATTCAAGAAGAGAAGAACGAAACACAGAACTTATGTACCGTTTGTCTAAGTCCTTTAGCAGCAGGTCAAAGCGATTGTCAAGCGTGTCAGGCATCAGCCAGTGAAGCCTTTGTTTTACCCAAAATTCCCAAGACAGATGAAGAAGCCCATAAATGGCTAGCCGCCATCGGCTACATTTTCTTCTTTATTCCACTTATTTACGAACATTATAAAGCCTCTGCTTTCGCCAAATTCCATGCGAAACAAGCGACAACATTGTTTATTGCTAACGTCATCTTCTTTCTCGTTTTAATTGCGATAAGAAGCGTGCTTGATCGTTGGTTTTTCATGACTTCTCCTGTCCTCACAGATTTCCCTTTATCTGATTATCAACAAATACGATTGACATCCAGTGCATTACAATATCATCATCACGGCGTTGCTGGTCGATTGTTTTACTTTTATTTGGAATGGATGATTTACTTCCTCCACTTCCTGCCTTTTGCCTTTGCGATCATCGGGATTCTGAATGCGTTACAAGGTAAGAAACAGCCACTTCCAGTCATTGGTCATTTTGTATCAAAAGAAGAAGAAATCGATGCCCAAACAACAGAAGTTAGCTCGTAAGTTCCAAACACCTTTATTTTACCAAAAATTTCGATAATTTTCAACCCAAATTTAAAACCAAGCTTTGCATGCATCAACATGTTTAAACTTGGTCTATCGTATTTATTTTTTTGTTTCAGTTGTTTCAGACGTGAGATGTGTTGACGTCCATTCATTATGGGTCGCTGTTTTATCTTTGTACGCTTTTGAACTGCTCGATGTATTCGGACTTGTCCATTGATTGTTATGCATCGTTTTCTCATTTTGTTCTCTATTTTTACGTGTTGCCACAGGCGTCACTCACTTTCTTATTTCAAATCTGCTAAGTCAAATCGCTTGGCTTAGCTTTTTTAGTATGTCCTTTTCATCTTCAAGCTATTCAAAATGCCGACCCATAAAAAACCGAAGCACATTTTGATGACATGTACATCGGTTTTTTAATTTTATTTAGCTGATCTACCACATGGTAGAACATGATGGCGTCGGGCCACATGGTGTTGCTGGCTGAGTCACAGCTGGTCCACATAGTCCATGGGCATGATTGAGCACTTCATCAGCTTTTTTCTGCTCTTGGACAACATAATTATGATGGCTGTGATAATGGTGAATATCTTGTGTTACCACTGGTTGAATATGTTGAACATTTTGATGATGATGAAAAACATTTGGCGCTGCAAGTAATGTTGGTTCAACCACAACTTTCGTTTGTGGATTTTGATTAACTTGACAATCACCACCCAATGGAATAACTGGTCTTTCTACGCCAGCTGCTTCAACTGGGCAAATTGGCGCCATACCATGTCCCATAGGTTGAAATGGCATGACAGGTGCGAATGCTGGTCCGCACATTGGTCTTGGTCTTGGACAACATCTTCCGAACATATTAAAAACTCCCCTCTTACATCATACAAATGATGACTCATAAGTGGCTTATGAGTCGTATTCACTTACACTGTTATTATATTTAAAAGGGAGTTTGTCTGTAATGGTTTGTGCCTAAAAGCATTATAAAAGTAAAGGTACTCTAAATCTAAACTACGATAAGCTTTATTTTTCAACATGATTGATCAACCTTATCTACATGACATGATGCTATAACAGTATTTTTTTTGGACTTAATCTAACCATGTAGAAGATTGGAATAACCGTTGCCAATAGCGTTGTCCCAAATCCCAGGCTATAATAAAAAATAATGGCATCAGCACTTAATGTAACGTCATACATGTCCAATGTCTCTTCGTTGGTAAATTCAAAACGATAGCCTAAACCTTCTAAACTCGTCAACGTATTGACCCGGGTTGTATTCGCTAATGCTTGTCGTAACATTTCTTGTGATAAGCGCCCAGCTAACGTACTGCCTACAAATAAGGCAAAGGTCATTGCTAATAACACCAGTGGTATGATCTCCATGACCATCTGTGTCATGATTCCTTTTCGACTTTCACCTAATGCTAAATAAATACCAATTTCACGCTTTCGGTCGTTTAAGCATAACAACAAGGTTAAACAAACCATTAATAGCATGGCAACAACAGTCAGCGTCAACATCATATCTACAACCTCTTGCAGTCCCGCCATAGCAGTCACAATGTTGCCTAATCCTCTTGAATAATCAACGGCTCTCCAATTGCCATCTAACGCTGAAACAGCTTGAGCAAATGCATCAAACGCCAAAGGGTCTGTCAACAAAAACATATGATGAAACAAATACTCGTCAGCTGTTGAAATCGTGCCTTCGCCTGCAATCACATCCATCATCATTTCCGCAGTTAAACTTGGCACATACATCCGGTGCTGCGTAGCGGACGCTCGTATGGGATTAACGAAACCATCGCGTTCATCATAAAATTGCGGAATCGTTGGTTCAAATATACCAATGACATGAACTGGAAACTTAACTTGCGCTTGTTCATGTTCTGTTGCATCAAACCACCGCCATTCAAAATCATTAGCCAACAATTCAAAGGTTGATCCAACGGTTAAACCATTGAATTGTGCGAAGCCAGTTGTGATTAAAATCGGCGTCCATTCACTCGTTTCAGTCAGCTCACGTTCTGTAAAACCTCTCCCTTCAACAAGCGTCATAAAGCCGTTACGTACTTCTAAAAAATGACTGGAGCCAACCCCATTAATGGTAACCCTGGTACCAAAACCAGGTTCATAGTCTGGATTCGTCTCTAGCTGATTCCAGGTATCTGGGTGTTCCCACGGCACCAGTCCATAAGCATGAACATCTCCACTATTTAAAATGGTTATAAAATAATCATACAAGTAAACCTCTGGGAAAGTCCCAATTTTTCGAACCAACTCACGTGATGGATGCTGAACCATGTCGCCATATTGATGATACCGAACATAAGCAACAGCCGGCATGCTTCTTCTTAAATTGACATCTGTATTCACAATGGCATAACGTACTGAAACAGCACCAATGGATAAAACACTTAACATGAAAATCACTAGCAACAAGATGACAGATTTAACCGGTTGGCGATAAAGGCTAATTTTTGCCCGTTTAATGCGATTCATCAACAGGCCCCTCAATCTCGATGACTGTATGATAAAAATTTAACCGATCATCATCTCCTTGTGTCATCAAGGTCATGACATAAACACCATAGCCTAGTTCAAATAGTTGATGCTTCCACAGTGTTTCTTCCTCATCAACGACTTGTTCATATTCAAAAACAACATCCAATGTCCGACTGTCATACATACGGAAGGTTGTAACATTGGTTTCCCAATCAGTTACTGCTGTGAGCAGTAGTTCACCATCTGCCAATAGCTGCGGTGCCGCAGCTTCAAAGTCAATAAGCGGTATCCTTCTAGATTCAGCCGTTAACAAATTCAATAAAACAACTTCAATTTCTAATCCTTCTTCATGAATTTGGTTTTCATGTACAACAAGGTAATGACCAGCTACATCAAGCATCGCTACAACGAAATCTGTTGTAGAAAATTTAACTGTTTCCAATGTATTCAAATCAAAGAATCCATAATCATTTTGACTGGGGTTTTCCATATTCCCTTTAACAAAAGCGATTTGATTCAATGGCGTCATTTGAAAATGTCTCATAAACAGCGGTGCATCAACTTCAAATATCAACGTCGTTTCATGCGTTTGTAAATGATAGGCATACATATTAGACGACATCATATCAAAGTTAACAACATACCAATGACCGTCTGTATAAAAAACTTCCGCATTCCAAAGGAAAAGAACCAAATCCAAGTTCGTCATCACAAACTCGTCAACACGTTCTAACGCCTGATCTAAAACTAACAGCATCACCGTTACGTCTTCCAAGTCGGAACCGTCAAATCCATCCTTCAATTCATACACTTGATCGCCCACAAAAACAAATACAGCGTAATAGCCATGATAAAGTACCCGCATCCCTTGATAAAGTTGTCTCTCATCAAATTCAAATACCGCCTCTTTTTCACCTGTTACAAGATTAATACGTTGCAATGTATGTGCTTCTTGATCGTAAAAAACATCATATAAATGCGCACGTTCCGCCACAGTTTCAACGTTTTCAATAAGGTGAACATCAAAACGATAAGCTGTTGCGTGTTGCTCACCTTCGCATCCTACGAGAGTAGCTCCCCAAGCTAATAATAAAAGACATCCCATTCTTTTTAACATGACACTTCACTAACCTTTCATTCGTTTACCAATAATAATGTTTGGGTTTTAAACAACGTTTGGATAGGCCCTGTTAGTTCAGGTGTTGTCATCATGGCATACAGTGCATTAAAAGTCTCCAAATCGTCTAATTGCAAGCGGACATCCACTTTCAACATGTTCCCTGCTTCCATTTGAATTTCAATAAAATCATAACCACTCACTTGTACTGGCTCATGATTAACAAAAAACACAATGCGATTCATCACTTCTTCACCACCATAAGCAAAAAAAGTAAAACGTGCATAACTGTCCTCTGCCATAATAACACCATAATAATGAAGTTCAAATTCAGCTCCATCAGGTAAAATAGCTATTCTTGGAGCGTTCTGAAAATCCAATTCTAAGTTTGCTTCTTCTCCCAACCATTTTCTTTCAGCTGTTAACACGACTTCTGAGAGTGGCTCTAAATCTAAACTAACCATTGCTTGTAACTCATTACTCACCTCATTTTCTACTTTCACATGCATGGAACCAGTCTGTCCCAATGCATGAAAAGACCAAAAAGAAGGGTCATCAATGGATTCTGGCATAAAATAGGGTTGAAGCATGGCTGCCCCTACAACAGTAATTATCTCTCCGATTACGCCTGAAACAGGCTTAAAAACGACATAAAACTCATAACGCTCACGATAGGACAAGCTGAAATGATGCATCCAACTCTCTTCTCTAAAAACCTCACCGTCAGCGTTCTCTAACCGAGTTGATTGAGGTAAACCATCTACGTATAAGAACCAGCCAAACTCTGAATCCACTGTTTGTGCCCAACCTTCAACATGATAAGGTAGTCGAATATAATCTCCATAGTAGATGAATTGTAACACATCTCCCCATTCTGTGTCAATGGTCATTCCAAAAGAAAAAAGACCCAGCTCCTGTTCTACTCCTTCTATTTCCTCGGTAGAACAACCGATTAACACCGTTAGCATTAAAAATTTCAGTAATAACTTCATTATCTTTTTTTTCATCATTGACATTAAAACCTTTCTTTTACTCATATTTAAGTCACACGTCCTAATGAGCTAAAAATCATTCAATTAAACGATAAAGGAACAACCGCAAAAATCATTGCAGTTGCTCTTTTTAAACTATTTACTCATTATGGACGATCTAATCTTGTGGCTCCAAAAAAGGTAGCATTTTGATTAATACGTCCAGTATGTGTCCCAAAAATACGGCGTTGCACTATAAAGTTTGCCATATTTCGGCTCACCATCGTACTCGTCACATATCCTGAATCTATATCACTCACTCTGGCTCCAGAAAACGTAAACATACTTCCTTGGACACGTAATTGGGTACTTGAGCTCCAAAACGTTGTAACCACACCAGTATTTCCACTTCGTGAGAGGTCACAGGCTCGCACGCCATTATGAAAACATTCAGGCACATTGTTAGCCTCTACCGGAATCATTAGTCCGCTAAATAACGCTCCGGTAGTTAATACTGCTACCGCTACTCTTTTTACCTTTTTAATCATGTAAAATGCTCCTTTTATTTTAGTTTTATGAAACTTGTTAATACGCAACTCGTTTCATCAGTAATATCAACACAAATCATAGTATGTCATTTTAAACTTCCTTGCTCTTATTATCATATGACTTGAACAATTTTGAACTTATCAGACTTAGTCGAATTGAATAAAATGTCAATTTGACAAGAGTCTCTAAATACATAAACTTCTAACTTACTTGATAAAAATTAGAAATCAGAAATTAAATACCTAAATCTATTCTTTATCAAGTTAAATCCAAGTAACAACGTAAGCGTAAAAGTAAGTAAAATAGCATATTTTATATGATGTAGATATCACTTCAAATATTATAGCAAGATTCGTCGTTCAAATCAAGAAAAAGCGTTCGACAAAATCTGATAATTTCTTCTAATGAAAATCGACTACCTCTTTGGAGTGTGTGTCCTTTTCATTCAAAACCACATAAAAAGCTCGTCATTTAGACGAGCTTTGTTTTTTATAAGTCATTAACTGTTCTGCCGATCACCTGTATCTATTATACCAAAACTTTTACCGTATAGCATAATATTGATTTAAAAAGAAAGTCGCTGTTTTGTCGATATTATCAACCACTTCAGCGATTTTCACTATTACTTATGTTAAAAACTCGGGATTATATTTAAAAGGGAGTTTGTCTGCAATGGACAAGGTAGCCAGCACAAAGAAGTTATACCTTTACACAATCAAATAAATCACCCACTAGCGGAAACCACCCTAGAAAATTTTCTTTTTCAAAAAATTCTAAGGCAAGTATAATCCCTGAAAGTCCTGTTGCAACATCAGCAGACAATTTATGCCCCCATTTCCCAGGAGATACATAGGTACCTTTTTCTGACTCTATCATAAACAATTGTAAATTTTTCAAAAATGTCTCTTTCAGTTCCTTATCCAAAAAATAATATCCAGAAAACCCTTCGAAAAGATCAAAATCAAAACCGATCTTAACCTGACAACGCCTTTTAATTTGATCGAGATGCTTGTTGAACTTCGTCATGTCTATTGTTTTCCCAAATAATTGCAGAACATAGCCAACGCCACTCCATCCATTAGCTAACGAAGGTAAAACGCTATTCTTCTCTTCAGAATTTAACTTATCTAAATCTTTAGCAATCATTAAACTAAAACTTTCTAAGTAAAGTTGCTCCTTTGTAAGATTGTACAATATCAGCATAAACAATGCGATGCCCGAATAACCGTCTAATAACCCAAAACTGATTTCTTCTCCGAGTGGTTTTGACATCTTTCCATCCGAATCAAAAAAGGTTAATATCCTGTAAGCGATCTCTTTTGCTTCTAGTAAAAAGCATTCTTCTTGAGATACTTTGTACCATCCTAAAAAAGACAAGCCAATACCTGATAATCCAGAACGAAGTGAAAAATCTTTACTTTGTTTATCATAAGTCTTCAACACTTTTTCGAATAGTATCTTCGATTTTTCTTTGTCATCACATTCATAGAGAACAGCTGCAATCCCTGTTCTCCCAGTTAGGAAGCCATTGTTGTAGGGGGTATTTAATACATGCATACTTTGTAACTGAATCCAATCATTTATTTGATCAGCTTGATCAGCTAATACATTGGCCTTCAACAAAGTTAAAACAGCACCGAAACCACCCGTCTGAATATTAAGTTTTCCACAGTCAAGTTCAAATTGACGAATATCACCATTAATCAAGCTTTCAGAGGAAATATCACAATTTGAAAGTAGACCATTTATCAGCTTTTTCCTAAGTTTTTCTTCGTCTATTTTTGTTACAATGTCATCTTTTGTCAACTGTTGCGCTTTGAAATAAGTATCTCCAAAAATAAGATCATAATTGGAGAGTTTTTCTGATAACTCTACATAGTTTTTTTGAAAATATTCATACACTTTGCTGCCAAAAGATTGATGTATCCAGTCAATATGCCTTATATTAAGATTCATATTTAAATGGCTAACAGGAACAATAGGTAGAAAGCAATAATGAACAAGTCTGTTAAAAGCATACCAATCTTCATCACTCGTTTTTTCATTAAGCAGATGATAAAACCCATGCGTACGTAATGCAAAATTCGATTTCTCTGATATTTCTCCCGATGTTTCAAAGTCAATGACCCTTACTTCGAGATCCTCTGTTATTAAAACATTTCCAGGTTGCAAATCACAAATGGAAACTCCCTTTTCGTGCACTTGTAAGATTAATTGTCTTAATTGCTTTAATATAGATAATGCAGATTCGACATAAACAGCCGAATCTGACCTTAGTTCTCGCGGATAGTTCTTTTTTATCCAGTGATGCAATGTAATTCCTTCAAAAAACGCCTCAACTAAGTAAGTATTTTCCCAAACTTTAAAGTAGTCAATAGCATCAGGTATTTCAGGAATATCACTTAGCTTTTTTAACGCTTCATAAGCGTTATGCAATCGTTGTTCCGCTGTCTGATAAGCCCAATCCAAGCCAATTGCTGGCCTACTTTCTTTAATAACACACGGTTTCTTGTCATCTATTCGTACGCCTCGATAAATACCGCCTGCGTTAGAAAAACTCAAAGCTTGTTCTATTTTATAATCACTTAATTTATTTTCTCCCAAGGTAGATTCATTTTCCGATCCAGTTTGCTTAATAAAAGCTGGCTCTTCAATAAAGTCGGGTAATTCATACCATGGATTTCTCAAATCAGGAACGAGTTTTCCATCAGGATGATAAATACATCGAATTCCTTTTTCATCAAAAATTTCTTTGAACGCACCGTAGCGAAAATAAATATTCCCTTCTTTCCATCTCTTATCTGTCAAAATGTAAGGTCCCTTTTCAAGACCGACTAAAACTTGATCTAATTCATTCAAAAGTAGCTCGAAGTCACCTTCTGATGGATAAATAGTAATAAACTTCCCCGCACTTATTCGACTACCAATTTTCGAATACATTTGAAATAAAACTTGCTTATTTTTAATATGTTTAAAAGGCACTCTAAATTTATTCAAAACAGGTGACACTTTTTTCAAGGTTAAGCTCGCATTTTCATACGTCGTACTGACATGTATTTTAAACCCTTGATTGTCTAGACTTTTTTCAATTGGATAATAACTATTCCAATTTGGATCATCTTCGTAAACTTGCCAATCTGAATCCAGATCATTAGCAGTAAATGAGACATTTTTTGGGGCGTTTTTCTTCATGTAATAAGCTGACTCATCTGTTAGATACTTAAAATATTTAATGTATTCCATTTTAGATAACCTCCTCTTGATACCAATGCTGTTGTACGTTAAACATCATGGCATAAACGCCTTTATTTTCCATTAAGCTTTCATGAGTTCCTATTTCAACGATTTCAGCTTTAGACATCACCACAATTCGATCAGCAATTTTTGCCGAACCTAATCGATGGGTTACAATAATCGCCGTTTTATCTCTCGTCATATTGGCAAATTGTGTGTATAAGCGTCGCTCTTCAAATGGATCAATCGCAGAAGTTGGTTCATCTAAAACGATAAGTTGATGATCACGGTAGATACCACGAGCAATGGCCACTCTTTGCCATTGCCCACCACTTAAATCTATACCGCCAAATTCTCGGGATAAGACAGTATCTTCACCTTGTGGATAAGTTTCCTCACCTATTTTAACCCCTGCTAATTGAGCTGAATAACCAATTCCTACTTCTGAGTCGACATCAGCTAGACAAATGTTTTCCTTTAAAGAAAGTTCATAGCGCTGGAATTTTTGAAAAACAGCTGATATACCTTTGAAGCGAACAAATGGATCAACAGTCGACAAATCAACGCCGCCTACAAAAATTTGCCCTTCCGTTGGCTCGTATAAACCAAGCAAAAGTTTAGTCAGTGTAGATTTTCCAGATCCATTTTCCCCTACCAATGCCACGGTTTCATTTGCTTTAATAGATAAATTAATACCTTTTAAAGCTGGTGAAGTTGCATCCGGATATGTAAAACCAACATCTTTGAAAACGATATCTGATGTCCAATCTAGCATTTTTGCGTTCCCCATTTTTTCTGGCAAGTCGAAAAAGTCAACCAAGTAAATAACTTTCCCAGCGTTTTTCAATATAACCTCTAATTGATAAGCAAGAAAATCCATCATCCAGATCATTTGCGTTGAAAGACTTCCTAAAACTGCTGCAAAAACACCAACACTGATCTCACCATCACGTAATGTTAAAAAGAGCACATAAACGACCCCGAGATAACCAATTGCTGATATGAGTGTCATTAATAGATTCAACCCAGTAGCTGTTGCATCTGTTTTCCATGTTTGAAGATTTAACAGTGAAACAGCAAAGAGGTACTTTTCTTTGAAATAATCTACTGCACCCCATGAACGTGTTTCTTTGAAAAACTTTCGATCGATCATCGCTTCTTCATAAGACTTTGCTTCCCTACGCAAAGGTGCACTTCGATCTTCAAGTCTTGTATACAATTTAACCTTCATTAAAAGCGTCAAGCTTTTGGGCGTAATGACCAGAATAATGACCCATATTAGTAATGGATGATGTTGATGCAAATAAATAGCCATAAACAAAAAGAATGGAACAATGATCACTGCAGCACCATTAATTCCATTCCCCGTGACAAAAAGAGCATCAACTGCACCGGATGCTTTATTAATTTCATCAAGTGTTTGCGTTTTTTCAAAAACAATGGGATCAAGCTTAGCTGTTTTTTCTGCAATTTTTCGACTTATAAAAGCTTCCATACGTTGCCCTAAAACAGTGAAACGATGATTTTCAATGGCATTTAAAGCAGAACGACCTATAGAAATCAACATAAATAAACCGATCCATCGTGTCACGCTCCAAATATGACTTGCATCTTGAGCTAGCATCATCATACCATCAAATACTTGTTGCGTTATGATAATAAGCAAAATCATTAAAAGCGTCTCGATCAACAGGAAAAATTGCGATATAAAATAGTACTTTGGACAACATTCCATAATAAGTCGCATGGTTTTTCTATAAATTTTTAAAAATACACCCTTTCTCTTAGTTACAGACATGCTTGCTTCACCTCCGTATTTTGATACCACTGCGCTTGACTGTGATACATTTTAGCATACAGCTGACCCGTTTTTAATAGCCCGTGGTGATCACCGATTTCAATCAACTTTCCTGAAGCAAAGACAAGAATTTCATCAGCTAATTTGGTAGATCCTAAACGATGACTAATAAAAATCGTTGTCTTTTCTCTACTTATCTTTTCAAATTGCTCATAAAGTCGGCTTTCATTCATTGGATCCAAAGCAGCCGTCGGTTCATCTAAAATTTGTAACGGCGCTCGGCTAAAAGAAACGCGTGCCAAAGCGATTCTTTGCCATTGACCTCCAGAAGCATCAACACCTGTTTCTGTCATTTTCCCTAGTAGTGTATCTATTTTTTTAGGTAATCTTCGAATAAAATCTGATAAATCCAGCTGTTCAATAACCGCTTCAATTCTCGCATCTGAATGCTGTTGCAAGTCACCGAGCATGATGTTTTCTTTCACACTTAATTCATAACGTGCAAAATCTTGATAAGCAATGCTAAAAAAAGATTTTAATTCCGCTTGCTCATATCCTTTTAAGTCTTTTCCATTTAACAAGATTTCACCTTCATAATGACGATACAAACCTGTTATTAATTTAATAATCGTCGTTTTCCCTGATCCATTTTCCCCTACGAAAGCATAGTGTCTCCCTGCTATAAGCTTAAAACTCACCTGATCCAATACCTTTTTTTCTGTCTGAGGATAAACAAAAGAAACAGATTTAAACTCAAGGCTCTCAAAAACAGGTATCTTCCCAACACGTGGATCTTGTACACCATGAACTTCTTCCAAATTTAGAAATTCAGTCAAGTCTTTTAAATATTCACGATTCCGTGCAAAGCTTTTCATTTGAAACGTGAGTCTCCAAGAAATAGCCTGAACTAAACTGATCATCCCATTAATAGCTGCCATGAATAAACCAATGCTCATTGTACCACTTGCAACAGGTTGTAACAAAACGATCATGACAAGACCTCCAATCAAAGCTACAACCATGCCGCCTAAGCCCATTTGACGATAGGTTTTAACACTCGCCGATTCTAAGACACCATTGACTGTTGCAAATCGGTCTGATAGCTTTTGTGATAAATAATGCCCAAATCCAAAGAGAAATCGTTCATCTGATGTAGATCGATCACTTGCAATTTTTAACAAGTAATCACCTTGTCGTTTCACATCACTCACTTCTCGATCTGCATCATAAGTGCGCTGTCCCGCCTTGAAACTCATATAAAAAATGGGAACAGAAAACAACAAAATAACAAAGGGCACCCACCACACACTCAACCATAAGATAAGTGCTAAAGAGAGTGCATTCATAACTGTATGGATAAGGCCCATTGTCTGATTAAACATCATCATCACTTGTTCTTCCCCAAGTTTCAGGACGCGTTCAATTAAATCGTAACTTGCTGCATCTTCTATCAACCGATAATCTAATCGCGTCCGCTTTTCAATCAAAGCCAATTGATAAGTTGTCCGACTGGCCATGATTAATTTACTGCTTAAAAGCGGTCTAATATCAGTAACAAACCACGGAAATGCAATCGCTAAACAAAGTAGTAAGAGTGCTTGATAAAACTGATTTTCAGCCGTTTGTAACGTTACAGCCTGAAGCGCCACATCAATAAAATGTGCTGTTGCAATGACCAGTAAGCCTGGCATAAAAAAGTTCAAGAATTGTAAGATAAAAGAAATAGAAGCCCACAGTGGAGAGACTTTAAAAGCAAGGTAAATTAAATCTAAACTACCATAAGCTTTATTTTTCAACATCATTGATCACCCTTACTGACTGTTTTCTCATAATTGATTAAGCTTTTTTCCAATTGGCAAGTTTCTTTATTGGATTTCCTTCATTTAAAAATAACAAGACGCAGTAAGAACTGCTAGATCTTGTTATCCAAGTATAAGATAGTAAGTATTTAACAAACATCAGAACACTTTTTTATTTTGCTACCTCGCCCTCTCAATAGGGCAAGCACCTGTTGCAGTCGTTAAAATAAAAACCAACTCACTTTCAACTTCAAGTTGTTGCAAAGATAAAACCATCTCTTTTGCTGACATTCTGATTCACCCCCTTGACCCCCCTAATCGTTAAAAACCTAGCAAGAAA